>Ga0138256_10000059_pt1 | contig 136201 bp, 115 predicted proteins | sample KNB2016incub_MG_FD_105486 | JGI IMG/M metagenome (GOLD analysis project Ga0138256, IMG submission 105486) | Active sludge microbial communities from wastewater in Klosterneuburg, Austria - KNB2014incub_MG | ecosystem: Engineered > WWTP > Activated sludge > Unclassified | place: Austria... | reverse complement strand
GACCATCGAGCACGTTGAGAGTGCTCTGCGAATCCACAGTTTGCTGTTCATATTTCTCCTCTTTGTATCGCCCAAGTCAGTAAAGTTCAAAAAAATCAAGCCATTCAATCTTTTACACGAAGTCCGAAGGGATGTCAATGAAAACCCCCGCAAACGGCAAAAGTTGAAAAACCGAATGTATGATGCTCAACAAATACTTCTAAGCTGAGATTTGATAATCATTTATACCACAGATTCGGGAGCATTCAAACACAAAATGAAAAGAATTTGCCGAATCACGGCCAGTGACCATTCAACCGGTTAGCGAGCGGTCGAACAAGGTAATTGTACCATTCTTTGTTGCCCAAATCGATACAATTTGCTCTAATTGCCTCGTCAACCCAAAATGCAGACATCTCTGAGGTTTAAGATCGGATGAAAAGAACAATCTTCGCGGCTCTCACGGTCTTTTCCGCCCTTTCGCTATCGTGCGGAAGCGGCACTAAGGACAACCGGCCAAAGATCGGCTTTGCGATGGATACGCTCCGAGAGGAGCGTTGGCAGCGTGACCACGATGCTTTTAAGGCCGCGTGCGAGAAAATGAACGTGAACTGCATCATTACCGTTGCAGACACAAGCGCCGAAAAACAGGCGAATGACGTCGATAATCTTCTAACACAAGGGATCGACGCTCTTGTCATCGCGCCGCACGACGCAACGCAGGCAGCAATGATGGTCGATAAGGCGAAAGCTCAGGGCGTCCCTGTCATTAGCTACGATCGGCTTATCAACTCCGACAAGATCGACGCCTACATTTCGCATCAAGTTCCGGTCATTGGCCAGAAGATCGCCGAATATGCCCTTGAGCACGCTCCGAAAGGGAATTATGTGATGGTGTATGGCGCCAATACAGACAATAACGCACACATAATGAAGAAGTCGGAACTTGCCGTGCTGCAGCCTGCGATCGACAAGGGCGACATCAAGATCGTTGCCGACCAATTCATCGATAATTGGGCTCCGGACGAAGCGTTGAAGTTCGCAGAGAATGCACTGACGTCGAACAGCGACAATGTCCAAGCTTTTGTCGCCTCGAATGACGGCATGGCCGGCGGCGTCATCGAGGCTCTTTCAAGCCGCAAACTGGCGGGGAAGGTGATTGTAACCGGACAGGACGCCGGACTGGCCGCATTGCAGAATATCGCCGAAGGCAAGCAGTCGATGACCGTTTACAAGCCGATAATCCCGCTTGCGACAAAGGCCCTCGAAACTGCCGTGAAACTTGCAAAAAAAGAGCCTTTGACAGACGTCAAGCCCTTTATGAATGACGCCATCAAGAAGGAAGTGCCCGCGATCCTTCTGGAGGTCATATCCGTGGATAAGAACAATCTTATGGAGACGGTCATTAAGGACGGCTATGCGAAATATGAAGACGTTTACAAGAATGTGCCGGTTGCCGATCGGCCCAAAAAGCCCTGATTCCTGATGAATAAGAGAGCCGCCCTTGCCCTCGATCTTGGCGGGACGAACGTAAGAGTAGTTGCCGTCACGGAAAGTGGCGAGATACTTGCGCGACAGCATTCGCCGACCGGTCGCCGTACTGCGGCCGAGATCTACGACGAGATCGCACGCCTTGCCGAGATCTGCCGTTCAAAGGCCGGTAACGTCGATCTGGGTGCGTTCGGGGCGGCGATACCGACCACCGAACTTGATGAGGCCGGCGTGCTGGGCAGTTTGCCCAATATTCCGCAGTTGACCGGGACAAATATCAAGAAGGAGTTGGGGCAGCGTCTGAACCTCGACATCATTCCAGTCAATGATGCGTCTGCGGCGACGCTTGGCGAATATTGGCTTGGCGCTTCGAAGGACACAGCGAACGCCGTCGGGATCACGCTCGGAACGGGCGTCGGCGGCGGGCTGATAATTGATACTAGGCTTTATGTGGGTGCGGGCGGCGGCGCGGGCGAGATCGGCCACATTACGATCGTTCGCAACGGCGAACCTTGCGGTTGCGGCCATAAGGGCTGTCTCGAACAATATTGTTCCGCAACTGCTATCGTTCGAGAAGCGAATCAACGGGGGTTGGCGGTCGAGACCTCAGAGGCCGTCTACGACCTTGCTACCGCCGGCGATGCTGACGCAAAGGCGATATTCGTCGAAATGGGAAACCATCTAGGGTTTGGGCTCTCGATCGTGAATAACCTGCTTTCGCCTGACGTATTTGTGATCGGCGGAGGCGTTGCCAACGGTTGGGAACAGTTTTTTGAGTCCGTTAAGGCCTCTCTTATTGAAAACTCGCTGCCGGACCGCGGAAGTCGTGTTAAAATAGTTCGCGCCTTGTTGGGTGATGATGCCGGAGTTCTCGGGGCAGCCAAATACACATTTCAACAGCTTTATACTTAAGATCGATATGGATCCTTATCACAAAATGCTGCAGAAGCTTTACGAAGTCACAAAAGGACGTGAGAACGTCGATGTTGATTTTGTTGATCTTGTAAAGAAAGCCGGATACTTCCCGAGCATTGACAGTATCGTCTCTCAGATGAAAAAGGAAGGTTGGGTGACTGAATCACGTGCTAACGTCCTTCGGATCACGCATTGGGGTGTCGCCGAAGCCAAAAAGTCGGCGACCGGACCGCATTCTGGGGCGCAGGTCGAGAAAGACGCGAAACGACTTCTTGCCGAAACTCGCGAGTTCGCGGTGCTTCTTGAGGAGTTCATTGCCGAGCAGAGCGACACTCGCCTTGCCGCCGTATCGACCAAATTTTCGGCCGTCTCAAAGGCTCTGGATGCGGTAAAGAAGGCGTAAAACGCCTCCGCGCTGGGGTTAATACTCTCCTTAAAGCAGCGCTTTGATCTTGCGGGATCTCGCCCGGAACCGAAATTCGCTTGCATACCGTTGCCGAGATAGTGTACTCTTACAGTTTGCCGCGATGCGTAAATTTTGGACGTGTCAAGTGGGTCGTAAGAGCCCACTTTTTGTTTTTTGGGGCGGAAGATAATTAAAGGCTGGTGTTGAAAGAGAAATTGGAATCGCTTATTGAGGACATTTCGGCGATCGCGAAGGGAATTTCCGAGGACAATAAGGTCGAACTTGTCCACGTCGAGATTCTTGGGTCAAAGCGTGACTCTGTGCTCCGAATCTTTATCGACAAGCCGGAAGGAGTGACTTTGGACGACTGCACGAACTTCTCGCAGAAGATCGAAGATGTGCTCGACGCCCGCGATGTCGTTCCGGGGACATACACTCTCGAGATATCGTCGCCCGGGATAGAGAGGCAACTCTACAGCCTTGCAGATTTTGAGCGGTTTGCCGGAGAACTTGCGAAAGTTTCGCTGACGAACGAGCTCGACGGGCAGAAGAATTTTGTCGGATATATACGCGGCGTGAACGGACCGGCGATCTCGTTCGAAGATCGAAGCAAGGGAATCGTGGAGTTCGAACATTCGCAGATCAAGAAAGCGAATCTGAAGATCGATCTCGGTAAGGAATTAAAAGGCGGAAAGGCCAAGAAAAAATAGGCAGCAATCGCAGGGAGCGCTTCATTTAATTAGCGTGAACTTTGTATGACATCATCAATCGGACAGAGCATAGAAATACTTTGCAACGAACAAGGCATTGACCGCGATCTTGTGATCGAGGCGATGAAGGAGGCCGTGAAGGCTGCGGCGCGAAAGCAATTTAAAGCTCATGACAAGGTCGGGGACAGCATCCAGGTCGAATGGAACAACGAAGAAAGCCAGATCGAGATCGCAGTGCAGAAGACCGTGGTCGAAGAGGTCGAGAATCCATCGGCAGAACTTTCGCTTGTTGAGGCGCAGGAACTTGCAGGCGACGAGATCGAGATCGGTGATGCTTTGCTTATTCCTCTCCCTCAGGAGGAAATGGGGCGCATTGCCGCGCAGACGGCAAAGCAGATACTCGTGCAAAAAGTTCGTGAGGCGATCCGCGAAAAGGTCTATGACGAATATGTCGATCGCATCGGGACGCTCATCAACGGAGTTGTAAAGCGGTTCGAACGCGGCGATCTTATTATGGACCTCGGCAACAACCTCGAGGCCATTATCGAACGCAAGGAACTTTCACGCGGCGAGAGTTGGAATCAGGGTGAGCGTATCCGGGCGGTCATTGTCGAAGTATCAAAGGAACTTCGCGGCCAGCAGATACGGGCGTCGCGTGCTTCCGCCGATCTTCTCAAGAAGCTCTTCGAGATGGAGGTGCCTGAGATCTATGACGAGACCGTCGTGATCAAATCCGCGGTCCGCGAACCGGGCGATCGCGCGAAGATCGCGGTTACCTCGAACGAAAAGGATGTCGATCCGGTAGGCGCTTGCGTCGGTATGAAAGGCTCGCGCGTTCAGAACATCATCAAGGAACTTCGCGGCGAAAAGATCGACATCATCGAGTGGTCGGATGAACCTTCTGTTTTTGCGGCGAACGCTCTTTCGCCCGCGAAGGTTTCGCAGGTGCGCATTACCGATATCAATGAGCGCAAGATGGACGTTATCGTCGGCGAAGATCAGCTAAGCCTCGCGATCGGCAAAAAAGGTCAGAACGTGCGACTTGCTGCACGCCTTGTCGGCTGGGATATCAAGATCGTGAGCGAGGATGTGATCAAGAAGGCGGTCGCTCTTGAGATGGGCCGAATGATGGCATCCGGCGAGGCCGTTCCTGTTACCGCACTTGAAGGCGTTAACTCGGGTCAGGCCGAGATCCTCGCGGAGAAAGGTGTTACGGATGTCGAGACGCTTGCGACCACATCGGTCGATGACCTCGTTGACTTCCTTGATATCAGTTTGGACGAGGCGGAGACCATCCTCGCGTCTGCAAAGCAGATCGTAGAGGCTCGGAATCAAGAGGTCGAGGGTTCGGACGAAGGTGACGACTCCGAGAGCGAGATCGATCCGACCGCAGAGGGTTCGGAAGAAGTTTCGGCCGACAAGGAAGTCGAGGAAGAGGCGGTCGTCGAGACGGTTGAAACGGAATCTGATTCGGACGAAGAGTCGGCACACTCGGATGTGCCGGAAGACGGCTCCGAAGGCGAAAATGCAGCCTAGTAGCCGTATGCTTTCGCGTTTAGCGAATTGACGGGACCCAAGATCACGTCGGGTCGAGTTTTTTTAGGGTAATTTATGGCGGTTCGAAAATCCGTTCGAATTTACGATCTTGCGCGTGAGGTGAAACAAGATACCAAGCGCGTCATGGAAGACCTGCGCCGGCTCGGCGCTGATGTGAGTGTCGCGTCGAACTCGGTCAGCACGGAGTTTGCCGAAAAGGTCAAGGCGAAGTACTTCCCGAAGGCCGAGCCCGCTCCTAAGCGCCAGATCAAGGTCATTAAGGCTCCGGTCAAAAAGGCCGGCGGCTCCGTCGAGGAAGATATTCACGAGAGTGAATCCCCTGAAACGCCGGAGGTAGAAACCGCTCCGGTCGTCGAAACGAAGACCGCGGAAAAAGAGAAGGCTCCCGCTAAAAAGGCCGCCTCTGTCAAGGTGAAGACGCTTGCCGCTAAGGCGAAGGCGATCGAAAAGACAGAGGATCCCGTCGAAGTAGAGAAACCGATCGCGAAGAAGCGGATAGTTAAAGCTTCACAGCTAAAGGCCGAGACGGAAGCTCCCAAAGTCGAGGCCGAGGCGGAAACTCCGCCAGTTGTTGAAGAAGTTCCTGCTGAAGAAGCAGAGGTTGAGGCTCCGGTAAAGGTTGCCGAAAAGCCGGCCAAACCATCGGGAACGACCGTAAAACGTCTTACTTTGACGCCAGGTGCGATCCAGAAAGGTATCAAGCCCGGCGAACGTGTCGTAACCGAAGGGCCGACGCGTACGGGGCGTCTTTCGGGTGATAAGCAGTTTCGCGGCACAAGCGGCGAGACTGCAGATCCGAAGCTCGTTTACACTCCTCCGGCGGATAATCGCCGAAGGCCCGGTCGCTCCGGCGGACGAAAAACGAATGACCGCAATGCGAGGAACGCCGAGCGCGATCTCGATGTGCCGCAAAAGCGTTCGATCGAAGAGCGAATCCTTGATCAGGTCGGAACCGCAAAGGGCGAACTTCGATCGATTCGTCTGGTTGACGGCGCAACGGTTCGTGAATTTGCGGAAGCTCTCGGCATTACGCCTAGGGACATCGTTCAGTTGCTCATCAAGCGCGGCGTATTTGCCACGCTCAATCAGGCGATCGGCGAGAAGATGGCCATCGAGATGGCGCTTGAATACGGATTCGATCTGTCGTTCGTTCCGTTCGAAGAAATGGTGATCGAGCAAGAGTTCGAAGAACTGATCGCCGCCGACGCCGACGATACAGAATTAACGCGCGCTCCGGTCATCACCGTGATGGGACACGTCGATCACGGAAAGACATCGCTGCTCGACGCGATCCGCTCAGGAAATGTGGCGGCGGGCGAAGCCGGCGGCATCACGCAGCACATCGGTGCGTACAGCGTCTTTGTGCCGAATCCGGATAAACCCGGCGAAGATCGGCGTGTTGTTTTTCTCGACACACCGGGCCACGAAGCCTTCACAATGATGCGTGCCCGCGGAGCTAAGGCGACGGATATCGTGATCTTGGTCGTCGCGGCTGACGACGGAGTGATGCCGCAGACGATCGAGGCTGTCGAGCACTCGAAGGCTGCAGGCGTGCCGATCATTGTTGCCATCAACAAGATAGATAAGCCCGACGCGAATCCCGACAAAGTTAAGCAAGGTCTCGCGGGCCTCGGGATCCAACCGTCAGATTGGGGCGGCGACGTTGAGATGATCCCGGTTTCGGCCAAAAAGCATGAGAATCTTGATACGCTTCTCGAAACCGTGCTCCTGCAAGCAGACATTCTTGACCTGAAGGCAAGCCCGACACGTCGCGCATCAGGTGTCGTTCTCGAAGCCAAACTCGACAAAGGGCGTGGTGCCGTTGCAACCGCACTTGTGCAGCAGGGAACCCTGCGAGTCGGCGATCCGTTCATCGTTGGGCAGTTTTCAGGCAAGGTTCGAGCGATGTTCTCAGATCGCGGCGAGATCGTTACAGAGGCTCCGCCCGCGACTCCCGTCGAGATACTCGGCCTTCAGGGAGTTCCGCAGGCAGGTGATTCATTCCAGGTGGTTGCCGACATCGATCGGGCGCAAACGATCGCCGGGCAGCGTCAAATGCACGCTCGACAGGCGGCAATGGTCAAGAGTTCGAGCCGCGGCATCGAATCGCTCGGTCAGGCAGAGATCAAAGAGCTTCTTGTCATCCTGAAGGCCGACGTTCAAGGTTCGGTCGAAGTTCTGCGTGCGACGCTCGAAAAACTTTCGACCGAGAAGGTGAAGGTTCGCGTGATCCGTGCGGGCGTTGGCGCCATCGCAGAATCCGACGTTCTTCTCGCCTCGGCCACGCAGGCTGATAATGCTTCGACGGCCGTCGTTATCATTGGTTTCAACGTGCGTCCGGAGTCGCGTGCTTCGGATGTCGCAAAACACGAAGACGTCGATATTCGTCTCCATTCGATCATCTATAAGGTCGAAGAAGAGATCAAGGCGGCGATGATCGGAATGCTCGACGCGATCGAGAAAGAAGTCATTCTCGGCAAGGCCGTCGTTCAAGAGACATTCAAGGTATCGCGTCTCGGCACTATCGCAGGCTGCCGCGTGATCGACGGCGTTATCCGCCGTCAGGCAAAGGCAAGGCTGATCCGCGACGGCGTTGTGATCTGGGACGGGGATATCGCATCTCTAAAGAGGTTCAAGGAGGACACGAACGAAGTCAAGAACGGCTTTGAATGCGGTATCAGCCTTGTGAACTTCAACGATATAAAGGTCGATGATGAGATCGAGGCTTACATGATCGAGAAGATCGCGGCCACGGAGTTGTAGGTAAGGAGATGCGGCGACCGGAGAGATTTGGTGAGACGCTTCGGGAAGAGATCGCGGAGATCGTCGGTTTTGAACTCGACGACCCGCGTCTTGAAAGCGTAACGGTGACCGATGTGGATGTTTCCGCCGATAAGGGCGACGCAAAGGTCTATGTCGTCATCGCGGGCGATGACAACGAGATAAAGGCGGCCCTCGCGGCCTTACGGCATGCGTCATCCTTCGTTCATCAGCGGCTTGCCAGCAGCCTCAATGTGAGGCACGTGCCGCAATTGCATTTTGTGCGCGACTCGGCAGAGGAGAATGCCGCTCGCGTAGGCGAGATCCTCACAGGTCTCGACATTCCAAAGGAAGGAGAGACGGACGATTGAACCGGCGGCAGACGCCGGCCTCCTTCGCGAAACTTTGTCCGTCCCGCTTTATCAGTGTTAAGTCAAGTAGTTGAATTAATTGAAAAGAAAAAGGCGTTTGCCATTACGACGCACATCAAACCCGATGGCGACGGTCTGGGTTCGTCCCTTGGGCTTTCCTGGCTGCTGAAAAGCCTCGGCAAGACCGCCGATGTGATAGTCCGCGGCGAAGTTCCCCCGGCGTATCACACGCTTCCGGGCGTCGATCTTATACGCGACGTCGAATATCTTAACGGGAATTACGACGCTGTTTTCGTGATCGAGTGCTCCGACCTTGAAAGGCCGGGCATACGCGGGCTTGACGAAGCTGTAACCGTCAATATCGATCATCATTCGACCGGCGATCCGTTCGGGACGATCAATTGGATCGATCCGACGGCTTCTGCGGTCGGCGAGATGATCTACAACCTTTGCAAGGCGATCGGCGGCCGCATTACGCGTGAGATCGCTGAATGCGTCTATATGGCGCTCGTAACCGACACGGGTTCATTTCATTACTCGAACACTACGGATCGCACTTTGAAGGTCGCGTCCGAACTCATCAAAGCCGGCGCAAGACCTGCGGAGATATCGAGCGCTGTCTATAACAACTATCCGTGGTCGCGTATTGAATTGATGCGGCGCGTTCTCGACACGGTTAAGCGTGACGAAACGGGCAAGATCGCGTTTATGCGTCAGACGCTCGCGATGCGTCAGGAATCCGACGCGATCGACGGCGATAACAACGGCTTTGTGAATATTCCCCTTGCCGCACGCGACGTCGAAGCCGTCATCTATATGCGTGAGATCGGTCCCGGGAGCTACCGCGTCAGCCTTCGCTCAAAAGGCGATCTGAATGTCGCAAAGATCGCTGAACGCTTTGGCGGAGGCGGCCACCGAAACGCCGCCGGACTCCAGATAGACGGCGATTGGGATGATGCTGAGAAGACGCTTCTTCGAGCGATACGGGAAGTTCTGGATGTAGCCAACTCCGACTAGCCGCACCCTTAACCAGGATATGAGAACTCGGTCGGGAAAGCTGTTCTTAAATTCGCTATACAGTCTTGCCGGCTGGTTGGCTCCGATAGTCCTAGGCCTTTTCGCCACCCCGTTCGTCCTAAAACATCTTGGCGTAGAATCCTACGGTGTTTACATCGTAATTTTAGGTTTCGTAGGCTATTCGTTCGCATTCAATCTCTCTCGCTCCGTCGCAAAATTCGTTGCCGAGTATCGCGGTTCGGGGAACGTAGAGAAGATCAATTCCGTAATTACATCCGCATTCTGGCTGAATTGCTCGATCGGGCTTCTCGGAGCCGTCGTTGTCGGGCTCTCGGCAAAATGGGTCGTAGTTGACGTTCTGCAAATATCTCCGCAATACCAAGAAGCGGCAACATTCGCGCTTATCGTCGGCGGGATCAGTATCCCGATCACCCTTGTCGGGCAGGTCTTTCAGAGCATCTTGCAGGGCGAACAAGGCTTTGGCGCTCTGTCGGTCATCACAAATCTAAGCTCGCTCCTCATCAACGGCGGTAACGTTGCGCTTGCCGCGATGGGATTCGGCGTTGACGCGCTGCTGCTGTGGACGCTCGTGGTTGCGGTTATTATCGGTGGCCTTTCGTATCTCGCGTCGTCGCGGCTCGCGCCGGATATCGGGGTCAAACTGAATGCCTCGACCGATATGATAAGGCCCGTAATGAGCTACGGCGCGAGCCTTTTCGTTTATCAGGTCTGCGGCGGCATCCTTCTTCTTTTTGAGCGTGCGTTGGTCATACGAAAATTCGGCGGCGAAGTCGCTTCCTTCTACTTTGTGCCGATGACGCTTGCTATCTACTTTCACGGGTTCGTCGTAAGCCTTCTTGCTGCCGCGTTCCCCGTGATGAACGAATTGCTGGCCGATGAAGGCCGCTTGGCGGTGCTTTACGAAAAGTCAACGAAGGTCGTTATTGCCCTGACAGTGCCGTTCCTCGTAACGGTGTTCTTCGGGGGACCAGTTTTCTTGTCGCTGTGGATAGATCAAGAATTCGCGAAGAATGCCAGTTGGCTATTCTTCCTGCACGCAGCGACGTTCGGCGTGATGGTGCTTATACTTGCGGCATGGCAGCTTAATGAAACTTTCAATAAGCCGAGCCTTAACGCGTGGGCTACGTTCTTTTCGTCAGCAATAGCGATACTGCTGATGTTTCTCACCGCCGACCGGTGGCGGGCCGAAGGCGTTGCTATGTCGCGCTTGATCGGCGTGGCCGTAATGTTGCCGATTGTTCTTTACTCGGAAAGACGCTTCCTTTCGAAGTTCGGCGGCAGCAGTTGGCTTGCGGCTTTTTTGAGGGTCTTACCGTCGGCCGCAGTATTGGTATTGATGGAGTATGCGCTTTTTAGGTTCGTCCCTGCCGGTTGGGCGACCTTTATTGTCGGAACAAGTGCCTGTACTCTTATTTATGGAGCGTCCCTCCTGATAACGAAATTTATTACGGACGATGAGAAGATCATTATATTGAGGTTCCTGAAAGTAAAGCGAGTCGCGGCTTAGAGATGGCAGCGGCCCTTTGACCTAAAACCTCTATCGGTTTTCTTTCCGTGTAATATTGATGCGACCAAACAAATGCGAAGACATAGGAGATGTGCCGAATGACCGCAACGATTCCGCGACCCGATTCGTCAGATGAGCATTTCTTTCGCGACGCTTTTCTTAAAGCCGTTCGCTTTTATACGTACAACACTCCGATCGCAAAAGGGAAATACCGTCTCTTTCAGACCGCGCTTGGGCTGTTGAAAGAAAAGCCCACCGCGATCGATGCGCAAGCCAAGGATGGGCGTCGCTTCCTTGCGGATCTAACGACGGGAATGGAGGAGATGCTCTTTTTCTTGGGCGAGTACGAGCCGGCTATTTCGGCTATTGCCAAGCGATTGATCCGTAAAGGCGATATCTGTCTAGATGTCGGGGCCAATTTTGGCTGGTACACGACGATGATGGCGATGCTCGCTGGCCCGGACGGTGAAGTGCATTCATTCGAACCGGTTCCCACGACTTATAGGCAGTTGGAACGCAATGTTGCATTATTGACCGGGGGGGGGGGCAGTCTCGACCAACAATATCGCCCTTGGCGATCGCGATGACGTGCTCAAGATCAATCTATTTGCGGGCCTAACATCAGGACATGCATCGTTTGCAACCTACGAAGACCAAGAGTCAACCACCTTTGAGTGCCAAATGACGACGCTTGATGAGTATCGATCTAGTAATATTGTTGGTGATGCCTCGTTCGTAAAAGTTGATATCGAGGGAGCAGAAATGATGTTCCTTAAAGGAGCTGAGCGGCTGTTTGCACAGAAGAGCAAGCCGATCATTCTGATGGAAATGGCTCTCGCTCAGACCAGCCGATTCGGATATTCTCCGAATGACCTGATCGGGTTCATTGCCGAACGCGGTCCGTACCTCTTTTACCGGATCGATGAAGTGAAGCGTAGGCTGTCAGTGATCGACGGTTTTGCACCTGGAGATATAGGCGCGAATGTATTTTGTGTTCCACAAACTGCTGCAGATCGGGTGCGGGCGGCAATTTCAGAATTTTTATAAAAATGGCTGAGACAAAAGAAAAGAGATACAAGTGGCGGCGTGAGGACTATCGGGAGAAAACGAAAGGCCTCCTGATGCTGAATACGGGAGACGGCAAGGGCAAGACGACCGCGGCGATCGGGACGATGGTGCGTGCAGCGGGACGCGGCCTCAACTGTTGTATGATCCAATTTATGAAGTCGAAGCACGACCGATATGGCGAGCACGAATCTTTCGACAAACTCGGCATCGAAGTGCACACGATGGGTGACGGTTTTACCTGGGACACAAAAGATAAGTCGCAGGACATCAAGACAAGCGAAGAGACGTGGGCACTTTGCATCGAGAAAATGAAGAACACGGACTACGATCTGCTCGTCTTTGACGAGCTGCTATATGTGCTGAGCTATGAGTTTCTCGATGTTGACAGTGTCCTCGAGACGATACGCGAAGTTCGTTCCGAGCAGCCGCATCTCCACCTGATTTTGACCGGCCGGAACGTTGATAACAAGCTCGAAAAGATCATCGACGCCGCCGAACTCGTGACCGAGATGCGGGAGATCAAACATCCGTTTCACGTCGGCATTTACGCACAGCAAGGAATCGAATTCTAATGAAACGTCCTGTAGAAAAGCGGCCTGCAACCGGCTGGAAAGATCGTATCTCGCTTGCGTTGACGACGTTCGGCGTCGGTTATCTTCCAGGCCCGACGGGGACATACGGTTCGGCGGTCGGTGTTGCGATCTACGTTGCTGTTGCGATCTACGCGCCGAAATTCGCCGCGCATTTGCGTACCGACGGCCTCTCGGTCGCTTCGGCGGACGGCGTAGTTTTCATCGCCCTCACGGTCTTGCTTTTCGGTTTCTGCCTTCTCGGTATCGCGGCAAGTTCGCGGGCGATCGACCTTCTCGGCGATGAAGATGCGTCCGAAGCCGTCGTTGACGAGGTGATGGGACAGCTTGTTACGTTTGCCTTCGTACCATTCACTCTCTCTTGGCCGATGCTGCTCGCGGGATTCCTTCTCTTTAGGCTGTTTGATATCTGGAAGCCATATCCGGTCAACGACCTGCAATATCTAAAGGGCGGCCTCGGTATCTGTGCGGACGATATGGTCGCGGGCGTCTATGCGGGGCTTTGTCTTGCGATCTTTTCCTATATCGCGGTGATCGTCTAGGGAATCAAGCGTCATTCTCGCCCTTGTGGTCAGGCGTGGCCGAGAGATGTTTCGGCGGCTCGTAGTCCTTTACGAAAATCCAGCCGATCTTCCAAAAATACGCGATCAGTCCGATCGCAAGCAGAGCCATTCCGCCCAAGGTCGCGAAGTAGCCGTAACGTGTTTTTAGCTCCGGCATAAAGTCGAAGTTCATTCCATAAATGCCCGCGATCAGGCTTAGCGGCAAGATGATCGCGGAGATGACGGCAAGCGTCTTCATCACATCATTCGTACGCGTCGAGATGACCGAAAAGTGGATCTCAAAAAGACTCGAGACGAGATCGCGATAATTTTCAGCAAGATCTGCGATCCGGACCAAGTGATCGTGAACGTCGCGGTAAAAGGGAAGTATTGGATCCGGTATCTGCGGAAACTCGCCATGCGAGAGTCGATACAATGCCTCAAGTTGACGCCCCGATATCCGCCTGAGCCGAACGACGCTCCGACGCAAGGTCATTATCTCAAGGAGCATTTCATTCTGGCCTTTTTTCATTTCGAGCACGCGTTCGCTCATCTCGTGGATCGTCTGGTCGTACGAATCGACGATCGGCATATAAAGATCGACGAGTTCATCCAATATATTGTGCAGAATGTATGCGGCTCCGCGGCTGAAAGTGAACGGACTGCTCAGGATCTTCTGCTTGACGGTCTTGATGCTGCGAAAACGCTCAGTGTGGAACGTGACGACATAATTCGGCCCAAGGTAGCCGTCGAGTTCTTTCGTCGTAAAATTCGTCGGTCCGGTTTCACCTGGACGGATTCCGTGAACGATAAAATATAGGTAATCCAGGAACGCCTCGACCTTCGGCTGATTTCGCGTTTCGATGCAATCCTCGATCGTCAGGTAATGAAACTTGAAGACATTCTCGAGAACTTCCTTTGCTTCCTCGATCTGCTCCGGCGTTTCGCCGTGTAGATCGACCCAAATGACGTTCTTCGGGTCGGCGAGAAGTTCGGGAAGTTCTTTGCGAGTGAATCCTTCCTCGACGCGTTCGGCACCATTCTTTAGTACAAATATCTGCATTTTTTTTTACGCGGCTCGCCCGCAAATGAGACATTTCGGCGATCGAGCTATTATAGTTTTTCGGAACTAACTGCGACAATTGCCGTAGTAAAAATAAGCTATGGATGAAGAAGAGGTTACTTTGCGGGTCGAGGGCATTACGAAGACCTTCGGGGACTTTCGTGCCGTTGACGATCTCTCGTTTAGTGTAAGGGCAGGGAGGATCTTCGGCTTTCTCGGACCGAACGGTGCGGGCAAAACGACGACGATCCGGATGATCGTCGGAATAACGGTGCCGGATGCGGGAGTGATCGAGCTTTTCGGCAGGCGCATCAACGGCCTGACGCAAGATCACATCGGCTATCTGCCCGAAGAACGCGGCCTTTATAAGAAGACGAAGATCGTCGATCAGCTTCGGTATTTCGCGGCCCTGAAGAATTTGTCGCAGAAAGAAGCCGACAAGCGGATCGATCGCTGGCTCGACCGTATGGAGCTTTCCGAATGGAAGAATAAGAAGACGACCGATCTTTCAAAAGGTATGCAGCAGAAGGTTCAATTCATCGCAACCGTCCTGCACGACCCTGATCTGCTTATCCTCGACGAACCGTTCTCGGGACTCGATCCCGTCAATGTGGAATTTATGATCGACGTGCTCTCTGAATTTAGGCAGAGCAGCAAGACCGTGATCTTCTCGACGCATTTGATGGAAACGGCCGAGCGGCTCTGCCACGACATTCTGCTCGTCAATAAAGGCAGAAAGGTCGTATCGGGCAGCCTGCGAGAGGTTAAGGAAAGCTTCGGGCGTGACCGCCTCGCGATCCGAGTCGAAGGCGGCACGCAGTTAATCGAGGACTTCCACGGCATCGAGAGCATCGCCGAAAAGGCTGATGAGAAGATCTTGGATCTTGCTCCCGAAGCCGATCCGCAAGAACTCTTGCAGCGGCTTGTCGCCGCCGGCGTGAAGGTTACGAAGTTCGAATACGTCGAGCCGACACTCAACGATATTTTTATCGAGCAGATCGGAGGCGCAAAATGAGAAAGTTCTTCGCCGTCGTTAAACACGAATATCGCAAGGTCGTGCTTAGATGGTCTTTCGTTATCGGCACGCTCCTTTTTCCGCTTCTCGGTGCGGGATTCGCGGTTGTTCCGGCTCTCATTTTCTCGCTCAAGGGCGAGGCGACGCGTATCGTTATCGTCGATCAGGCGGGCAAGATCGGCCCTCGGATCCGCAGCAACCTTTCACCCGAGAAGCTCGCGCAAAAGCAATCTGAAGCTCTTAAGAACACATCGTTCGAGCCGAACGTCGGCCCGAAGAATTCGACCGAATCGCTAAAGGGCATCTCGGAAGGTTTCGTCTTCGTGCCCTTTGAGACCGTGGGTAAGACCGAGGAACAGATCCGCTCGGAGTTGAATTCTCTTGCTGCGGAAAAGGAGATCGACGCGTACTTGCTCGTGCCGCAGCAAGCGGGAGGAAAGTTCGAATTCTTGTCGCGTAAGGCGGGTGATTTTGTTGCGGCCGGACTGATCGAAGACGCAGTAAATGACGCTGTGCGCGCCGAGCGCTTGACCGAAGCGAACATCAGCGAAACCACGCTTCGCCAGATCAATCAGAAAGCCGAGATCGAAACAAAGGCTATCGACGAACACGGCCGCGAAAAGAATTCCGACGCGTTGCTTGCGGCATCATTCGTGATCGGGCTGATGATCTATATTTCGCTCACGATCTACGGCCAGGTAATCCTCGGCGCAGTTGTCGAGGAGAAGGAAACCCGTATCGCCGAGATATTATTTTCGAGCGCGAAGCCGTTTGAGCTGATGCTGGGCAAACTCGTTGGCGTCGGCCTCGCCGGCCTTACGCAGCTCGGCATTTGGGTTACGTCGCTCGCGCTTCTGGTCGGATTCCTGATGCTGCAAACCGACCTTGCGCCGTTCCTTGCCGGCGCGCCGCATATCACGCCGTTGATGGTGGTCTATTTCCTACTTTTTTTCCTGCTCGGATATTTTCTGTTCGCCTCGATTTTTGCTCTTATCGGTTCGATGGTGACGACCGTGCAGGAAGGCGGCCAATTCGCCTTTCCGCCGATAATGCTGATGCTCATCGGATTCTATTTCAGCTTTGCGGTAATTCGCGATCCTAGCTCGCCGCTGTCGTTCTGGGTCTCGATCGCTCCGTTCTGGGCGCCTATCACAATGCCGGTCCGCATACTCGCTGAGACGCCGCCGTTCTGGCAGATCGCGCTCTCGATATCTGTAAACGCGATCGCGATCTGTGGTATGGTTTGGTTATGCGCAAGAGTTTATAGGGTCGGGATGCTGATGTACGGCAAACGTGCGACGCTGCCCGAAGTTTGGAAATGGATACGCGAATCTTAATGGAGAAATGGAGGTAACTTTATGTTCGGAGAAATTATCGGTGGTCTTATCGTCGGCGTCATCGCAAGGCTCATTATGCCGGGCAAGGAAGCCTTTCCGGATGGCATTGTCGGCTGGATCTTGACCGCTCTTCTTGGCATTGTCGGTGCGGTCATCGGCGGCTTTGTCGCAAGAGCATTGTGGGCCGGCGATAGTTATGCGGCCGGCTGGATAATGTCGATCCTCGGCGCGATCATTCTTCTCGTGATCGTTAGAATGATCTTCGGCACGAAGAAAATTTAGCCGACTTATCTACGCCGGAAATTCCTAGACCGGTTCCTCAGTTCGAGGTTTCCGGTCTTTGGAGCTCTTTTGAATTAGATCGAAAGGCTAGCCGCACACGCAGATCGTGCGTCAAGGTGCGGAGCATGGTGTCGGCTTCTCGTCTTTCTGTATCGGCTTGGACGTAAAGTCCCACGAGTTCACTCCGTTCGGCACGGCCTTTACTGCGTAAGTACCAAGCTGAAGCAGCGGGTCCGGAATATCGGGCCGCTTTTCAACATTCGCTCTCACCCAAGTAAACCCGTCGCATTTGTAGAACGTGATGTCGGTCGCGACGCGGCCCTTCACGTCTAGCAAGTGATAACGGACGGCGAGGTCAAGTTCCGGTTGAGCGCGAATTGTATCTCCGACGCCCGGTATCGTCAGGTAAAAGAACAGAAGACCCGCGATCACGACCAAGCCTGCGATCGGCAGAAAGACCTTCAAGTAGCCGCGCAAGCTCGAGGATTCGCGGCTGACAGTCTGGAACAAACGGCTCCTGTCGTTCGGATCCAACTGCGGAGCGTCCTTAACATCGTCTGCTTGATCTAGAAGTCCCATACCGCCATCCTTAGCCGAGACGATATCACCGTTCACTCATTTTCGACAACATCGGCAGCTTGCGGGAATCGTCGATGTGATAAACTGTCCGAAACGACACTCCCCCGTGTGCAGACTCTGGAGACCTTTTCGGAAATGGCATCATTTACCTTTCGTCGGTTCGCCGCGTTGATAGCCGTGCTTCTTGCGGCGATCGTGCTTGTGAACGCGACCGCTGCGGGGCAGAAACGCGGGAAGTCGAAGCGTTCGAAAGTTGTCAAAGTACAAAAGCCGAACGTCGCAATGCAGACGCGAAATTGTTCGATCGGCAGCGAACTGACGCCCGCAGAGCAGGAAGCGATACTTGCCGATCATAACAAGGCTCGAAAAGCCTTGAACCTGCCCGCTCTAAAATGGGATTGCGGACTTGCGAGCCTAGCACAGTCTTGGGCGAATGCAGGCAAGTTCCGCCATCGCGACGATTCGTCGATCGGCGAGAATCTATTTGTTTCGAACAATGCTGCGGAGCCGATCGCATCGGTTGTGCCCGATTGGCTCGACGAAAAACCGAACTACGATGCGAAAACCGGCGATTGCCTACCCGACACCATCTGCACGCACTACTCGCAGGTAATGTGGCGTGAAACGACGAGCGTCGGCTGCGGAATCAATCGCCATCTTACCGACAAATGGCTCGTTTTTGTCGTCTGCAACTATTCGCCTGCGGGGAATTCGGGCGGGCCGGCGTACTAGCTGTCGCTCGCGTGAATGTCGATATCCAACGCATCGTCATCTTCGAGCCAGCGGACAGCGTCCTCTTCTGTCTTAAAGACGCGGTAGAGCGCGTTGCGATTGCGGCTGATCGTCTCGCCTAACTCCATCTGCGCATCGATCTGGTCGAATGGATTCACGAACGCGATCCTTTTGCGTCCGAAAAACCGCGGCATATCCACGATCAGTAGGTAATTGTCAGCATCCGACATCATCATCGGGATCCTGCGGTCGATCAGCACCTTCGTGAGGTTCCTTTCGGAACACGCGACCGCGATCCGCTGAAGATACTCGGTCGCACTATGACGATCGACTTCTTCGGCCGTTACGCGAGCATATAGATAATCGCCTCGCGTTTCGACTATAAGTTCGTAAGGTTTTGATCCGGAACCCATCTTTGCACGAACACCGCCAACGGCGGTTCATACCTAGACCGAATAATATCACGCTTTTGCCGTATAAAATACATCAAGCCGTGTCCCTAGCCCGCATATGTCAGTAGCCCGCACGTTTCAGTAGCCCACACGTTGTCAGTAGCCCACACGTTAGTAAGGGCTCCGTGCCAGACCCGCGAAGGATAACGTGTCAGTAGCCCGCCGTGTCGGTAGCCCGCACGTCAGTAAGGGCTCAGCGTTCGCCTCGAACAACATTAAGCCGACGCATCGGCTCCGTTAGGAGCCAAATGTTTGTAGCACGGTCACATAATCATCGCCACCTCTGCCCCCGACTTCCTCTGTCGCGTGCAAAACACGCTTCCGTTCGAATGATTCGCCGCCTATCTACACATTCCGCTCCGCTCCATGTGTAGCTATATTCTTGCCGCGTGCAAAGCACGCTTAAGGAGGAACCGCGTACTCCGCACACTTGAGACACATCAGCGGAGAAAGACATGCCAGCGAGCATAAAAGCTCTTTCCTGGGAGATGGTTTTCAAATAGTCCCCGCTAGCTTTACCGGACGGAATATTTGTAGTCCTTAAATTTGTTGGTTCGGGACGAGTGTAGCAACCGCAGTTTTTATATTTTGGCGGAGGTCTGCTTGATCGATTTCATACGAATAATCCGCTATTTTTATCGGATTTTGGATTTCGCCATTTACTATTGGATAAATTTGGAAACCAAAGTCATCGGCGAAACCGTGGAAAAATCCAAATCGATTTTCCCACCGTTCCCACAGCCACCACTACTGGATGTCTTTATTTCAAAAAAGGAAGAAAAGAATCACGACCATTTACACAAAAGTCTTGACACTACTTCGACACCTGATTGATCTCCAATAGAAAAGGGCCGTTCCAACTTTGGAAGCCTGTTTACAAACTCATCCCAATGTTCAGGGCGAATCAATTTCCGATAATACGTTTCCCTTGGAATAAACATAATTCTAAGCAACTTAAATAAATCAGTGGCTCTGCTCGGTGCCGAGCAGAGCCACTAGTTAGCTAAAGGGTAAGCTCGGGAAATTACATTCCCATGCCCATGCCGCCCATGCCGCCGCCCATGCCGGCCATCGGGTCGCCCTTTTCCTCGGGGAAATCGGCGATCATAGCTTCGGTGGTGAGCATAAGGCCTGCGATGGAGGCCGCGTTCTGGAGAGCGGTGCGCGTAACCTTTGCGGGGTCGATGACGCCCGCCGAGACGAGGTCTTCGTAGGTTTCGGTCGCGGCGTTGAAGCCGTACGAATTCTCGCCGCCTTCGCGAACCTTGCCGACAACGACAGCGCCTTCCTGGCCTGCGTTCGCAGCGATCTGGCGAAGCGGTTCTTCGATCGCACGACGCACGATGTTGATGCCGACGGTCTCGTCCTCATCATCGCCGGTCAAGCCGTCGAGAGCCTTTGCCGCACGAACAAGCGCGACGCCGCCGCCGGCGACGATGCCTTCTTCGACAGCCGCACGCGTTGCGTGCATTGCGTCTTCGACGCGAGCCTTCTTCTCCTTCATCTCGGTCTCGGTAGCGGCGCCGACCTTGATAACGGCAACTCCGCCGACGAGCTTCGCAAGACGCTCTTGAAGCTTCTCACGGTCGTAGTCGGAGGTCGTGTCCTCGATCTGCGTGCGGATCTGCTTGACGCGGCCGTCAATGGCCTCGCCCGAACCCGCGCCTTCGACGATCGTGGTGTTCTCCTTGTCGATCGTAACTTTCTTCGCCTTGCCGAGATCGTCAACGTTGATCGCGTCGAGCTTGATGCCGAGGTCTTCGCTGATGACCTTGCCGCCCGTGAGGACAGCGATGTCTTCGAGCATCGCCTTGCGGCGGTCGCCGAAGCCCGGAGCCTTAACAGCAGCGACATTCAGCGTGCCGCGCAGCTTGTTGACGACAAGCGTTGCGAGAGCTTCGCCATCGACGTCTTCCGCGATGATGACGAGCGGACGCCCCATTTTGGCAACCTGCTCGAGGATCGGCAGAAGGTCGCGCATATTCGAGATCTTCTTCTCGTTGATGAGAATGAAAGGCTCGTCAAGGACGGCTTCCATACGATCGGGATCCGTTACGAAATACGGCGAGAGATAGCCGCGGTCGAACTGCATACCTTCGACAACTTCGAGGAGCGTGTCCATCGTCTTCGACTCTTCGACAGTGATGACGCCGTCTTTCCCGACGTTATCCATCGCCTCTGCGATGATCGTGCCGATGGTCTTGTCGCCGTTGGCCGAAACCGTGCCAACCTGTGCGATCGCATCGCCTGCGACAGGCTGCGACTGATTGTGAACTTCCTCGACGATCGCTTTAACGGCCTTGTCGATGCCGCGCTTCAATGCCATCGGGTTCGCACCGGCGGCAACCGTGCGGACGCCTTCCTTGAAGATCGCCTGAGCGAGAACCGTCGCCGTCGTCGTACCGTCGCCGGCAACATCCGAGGTCTTCGAAGCGACTTCGCGGACCATCTGCGCGCCCATATTCTCGAGCGTGTCCTTCAGCTCAATTTCCTTCGCAACCGTTACACCGTCTTTGGTGATCGTTGGGCTGCCGAATTTTTTGTCGATAACGACATTGCGGCCTTTCGGGCCGAGCGTAACTTTGACCGCATCTGCGAGCTGGTTTACGCCACGCAGAATTGCGGAACGGGATTCTTCACCGTGAACAACTTGTTTTGCCATAATTTTTTTGTCTCCTTAGTGAGCGGTTATCAGCGAGCAACCGGAGCAAACAAATGCTCACGGCTTACTGCTTGCGGCTCACGCATTTATTTCGCTGCTTCTCCCGCGCGGTTGATCACGCCGAGGATCTCGTCCTCACGCATAATGATGAATTCGTCGCCGTCGAGTTTGATCTCGCTGCCCGAATATTTGCCGAAAAGTACGCGGTCGCCTTTCTTAACGTCGAGAGCCTGGCGCGTGCCGTCTTCTTTATATTTGCCTGCGCCGGCGGCGATAACTTCGCCTTCTTGCGGCTTTTCCTTCGCCGTGTCGGGGATAAAAAGTCCGCCGGCCGTCTGATTTACATTGTCCTCGATCCGCTTGATGATAACGCGGTCGTGGAGCGGTGTGATGTTTGTTGCCATAGGTCGTTAACTCCTTCTATCTTAATGATTTGATAAAATAGCGATCTTGAGCTTCTACAAAGCAAAACCCGAAGTTTTAGCAGTCTCGGCTCAAGAGTGCTAGTATATTGAATCGGCGATTTTATGTCAAGGTGTTGGCGGGTTGTTTAGAAAAGTTGATAATGGTGTTATCAAGGTTATGATTCTTAGCGAAATTAACATCTACCCGATCAAATCGCTTCGCGGGATCACGCTCCAGAGCGCCGAGATCGAAGACCGCGGCCTTCGAAATGACCGCCGCTGGATGCTGGTTGACGAAGACGACCGCTTCGTCACGCAGCGCGTGCTGCCGAAAATGGCGTTGATCGACGTTGCGATCGACACTCGCGCTTTGAGCGTGAGTTGCGATGGATTCGGCGCACAAAAGATCGATCTCGAGCCGGAAGGTGTGGTTTCACGGCCTGTTACAGTTTTTTCGAGCACCGTTCCCGGAGAAATTTACCAAGGCGAAGTGAACGAATGGTTCAGCGACGTTTTGGGCAAACGGCTTCGGCTTGTGCGTATGCCGCCGAGTTCGCGAAGAGAAGTCAGCGAGGAATATCGTCGGCGCTTGAGCGATATTGTTAGCTTTGCGGACGGATATCCCTTCTTGTTGATCGGCGAGGCATCGCTCGCGGACCTAAATACGCGCCTCGCAGAACCGGTCGAGATGAAACGCTTTCGGCCGAATTTTGTTGTAGAGGGAAGTTACCCGTACGAAGAAGATCGCTGGGAGCAGTTTCGGATCGGCGCGAACACCTTTTACGGCGTGAAGCTAAAAGGCCGGTGTGTCGTCACGACGATCGATCCTGCGACCGGGGCGATCGCCGGCAAGGATCCGCTGCTTACACTTTCCAAATATCGCGGCGGCGTGCTGAACGATAAACGCGGAGCTTTCTTCGGCCAAAATCTGATCGCCGAGGCTGCAGCAGGTACTGTCAGCGTCGGCGATCGTGTCGAAGTTGATGTCTTTCGCGATCCGCCGGTTGAGATGGATCAAAGATAGAGCGCAAACTTAAGGCTCAGCGACGATCTTGAGATCAGCGATCTGGTCGTTGACGACAAGAACCTGCGGCGTAAACTGGAACCGCTTGCTTGTTACCGTGAGAACGTAGGCTTGCCCCGAGCCGATCGCATCGAATTGAAATGCACCGAATGAGCTCGAGAGGGATTGGTATGTGTTGCCAAGTGGATCGACAAGCGTGAGGCGAACGCCGACGATCCCGCGTCCGTCCTGCGTTACGACCCGTCCGGTTACCGACACCATTGCTGCTGTCGGGAGATACGAGGTCTGCCAGAATCCCGGATCAAGACCGTAAGGATCTTCGGCTGAGCGTATGCCCGCGACGGATTGGCCGACGGTGCCAACGATCGAATACGTGCCGCCCGTGCTGAATTGTCCGCCACCCGCAATAACGGCCTGCTCAAGCGAATAGGTCCCGCCCGCAGCGACCTGCGCAGACACGGTCGTTGCCACTCCGCCCAACAGCACTAACGAGCATAAAAAAGCTACTCTTCTAAAAGCACGATCAAACATTTCAGTTTCCTCCCAAGTTTTTCACCCTAGTATTTGGATCACTTCAATGTATCATCAGCCCGAAGTACATTTTTCGCGAATATATAGGAACTTGGAACCAAAAGTCAATCGGAGACCGGTCGGGCGAAGCGTCGGTATGGAAAAGAGTTTGGGTTGGTGACGCGATCTGGCGTTTGGGCTATAAGGTTCCGCCGGTCAAGATGAAATAGGCGTCGAGGTAACGCTGGCTTGTGGCTTCGGCGATATTGGGCGGCAAAGGCGGTGCGGGCGGTGTTTTGTCCCAATCAAGGGTCTCAAGATATTCGCGGACGAACTGCTTGTCGAAGGAAGGCTGTGCGTGTCCCGCCTCGTAGTTCGCGGCATCCCAAAACCTAGAGGAATCCGGTGTAAGGATCTCGTCGATCAGGAGGATATTGCCGTCCGGATCGATGCCGAATTCGAATTTCGTGTCGGCGATAATAACGCCATTCTCGAGTGCAAATTCAGCGGCGGTTATATAGAGTTTTTTCGACGCGGACTTTAGGATCGCGGCAGTTTCTGCTCCTACTGCGGCCTTGAATTCGAGACCCGTGATGTTCTCGTCGTGCCCGGTGGCGGCCTTGGTCGCAGGCGTGAATATTGGTTCGAGGAGTCGGTCGCATTGAGCCAAACCTTTCGGCAGACTGTGTCCCGATACGCTTCCGGTCTCCTTATAATCCTTCCAACCTGAGCCTTCGAGATAACCGCGAACTACGCATTCAAAAGGTATGACCTCGGTCCTTCGCACCAAACTGCAGCGGCCCGCAAGGTTCGGATCGCTTTTGATCGGTTCCGGCATCTCTGCCGTGTCAGCAGTTATCAGATGATTCGGAGTGATATTCGCAAACTTCTTGAACCAGAATGCGGAGAGTTGCGTGAGGACGGCGCCCTTTTTCTCGATTGGCGTTGGCAACACACAGTCGAATGCCGATAGACGGTCGGTCGCGACGAGGAGCAGGCGCGTTTCATCGACCTCATATACATCTCGGACCTTACCTCGGTGGAGTAGTTTTAAGCCGGGAATCTCGCTGCTTGAGAGTGTTGCGGTTGCAGTCATATCCGAACAAACCAATATTATGCCCTCTTTGCCGATAAACGCAAAGCGTGGGTAAAAATTCTGGAATTCTCACATTGTTATACATCTACTAACACGGTTGAAGATTTTTGATGACAAACAGAGTGATCTAGGGCATAATGAATATCGGCCCCGAAGTGATATGTTTTGGGGAGTCTCCGCCAAGACGCGCTATCCTTTCACACCCCTTGAACTGACGTTTGGCATCGCCAATTGGATCTTCTTTCCACATTTTTGAGATGAGCAATTTTTCTATTATTCACAAGATTCTTCCAACCTTGACCGTCGGATTTGTGTTTGCCGGCAAATTGTTTGCCTATCAGGCGGCAAAGCCCGCACCGGCGACCGACGAAGGCGGCGGCCTCTGGACTTGGATCAGCTACTTGCTGTTGGCGGCCGGCCTGTTTGGGCTTTCATATTTCCTATGGCAGCGGAGCAAGCAGACTCAACCGGACGGCGAGGATACGTCGGACGCAGACGACTCCCAGCCTTGGAACAGTGCCCATCACGTCGATGCCGACCAAGAGATGGCGTGGTTCAGCAAATCCAAAAAGCCGAAGAAGAAGAAAAAGGTCGTCGGTCCAAAAGCCGAAAGACGCAGCGGCGATGAGCGACGTACGAAAGCGCGACCGAGTAAGCCGCGTACAACGCTCGCGAGCGTCGATACAGTAACGGCGGCTCGAGCGTATCAGGAGAAGCTCCGTAAATATCAGTATTCTCAACTGCCGGTACACTCATTCATTCAGATCACCGAAGCAAGGCCATTCGAGAAACTGCCGGTCGGATACGACCCGGACCTGTTGAGCGCGATCGATCAGGCTCTTGATGAAAACGAGGAAGAAGAGGCGTTTCGCGAGATAGCGGTGAAGGTTCTCGCAAAATTCAAGACGCGGAACGCCGTCGAAGGGCTCTCGCAAATGGCGCTCTACGACCTTTCGGCCAACATCCGTTCCAAAGCTGTAAGCACGCTTGCGGAATTCGACCACGAATCCGTCTTTGAGACGATCCTGCTCGCTTGCGCCGATCCGACCCGCGAGGTCCGCGCAGCGGCGGCACGCGGCCTTTTCCGGCTCAACTTCGACCGAGCCGAAGCTTGGAAGCGTATTATCAACACGGATGACAAATTCAGGATCAGTATGGCTGCCAAGGCGGCAATCGAATCCGATATCCTGAGCAAGTCGATCGATCGCCTGATCCACCAGGATATGAAGATCGCATACGAGACCTTTGCCCTCGTTGCCCTTGTTCTCAAAGCGGGCGAGGCGCAGTCGATCATTGACGCATTCAAGTCCACTAAGGATGATCGTGTCCGTCTCGCGCTGCTCCACGTGGCAGCGGTCGTTGCCGATCCCGATTCTATCGAGGCATTCAAAGCTGTCGGCGAAGAGGGATATTCCGGCGAGGTGAAAGAAAGGCTCAAAGACCTCGCAGAGATCGCCGAGGCTGTCGCCGTGTAAGGCTGGCCGGTTAAGAAGCAGATGAGTAATGCCCGTCTATTCTTTCGAGAATAGGCGGCTTTTTTACGCCTGCAATTTGTTATATGATGAAGGTGTGCAATTTCGTCTCATTTCTGAAAATCAGCCAAAGGGCGACCAACCTGCGGCCATCGAACAGCTTGTCGAGAATCTCGACCAAGGCGTAAAAAACCAAGTTCTCTTAGGTATAACCGGCAGCGGCAAGACTTTCACAATCGCGAATGTTATCGAACGCGTGCAAAGGCCGGCGCTCGTGCTGGCGCATAACAAGACTCTCGCGGCGCAGCTTTACCAAGAATTCAAAACCTTCTTCCCGGAGAACGCGGTCGAGTATTTTGTCTCGTATTACGACTATTACCAACCTGAGGCTTACGTTCCTGCGGCGGATCTGTATATCGAAAAAGAGGCGACGATCAACGATGAGATAGATCGCCTGCGTTTGAGTGCGACGCGGTCGCTTTTTGAGAGGCACGATGTGATCGTCGTTGCGTCCGTGTCTTGCATTTACGGGCTTGGCGACCCCGATGCTTATTATGGAATGCTGATGTTCGTCGAACCGGGAATGAAGATCAAGCGTGACGAATTCCTGCAGCGGCTTGTCGAACTGCAATACGAGCGTACGAATATCGAGTTCGAACGCGGAACTTTCAGAGTTCGCGGCGACATCGTCGAACTCTATCCGAGCTATCAGGATCAGGCGTATCGCATCGAGTTTTGGGGCGATGAGGTCGATTCTGTTTCGACGATCGACTCGCTGCTTGGCGAGGTGCTCGTAAAGCACGAGAACCGCATTCCGATCTACCCGAAGACTCACTTCGTGATGTCAAAAAAGACGATCAAGAACGCCGTGCAGACGATTCGTGTGGAACTCGACGACCACGAAAAATTCCTCGTTGAAGAGGGAAAGGTCGTGGAGGCACAACGTCTGCATCAACGAACGATGTACGACCTCGAAATGATCAAGGAGATGGGATTTTGCCGTGGGATCGAGAATTATTCACGGCATCTGACCGGCAAAAAGCCGGGCGAGCCACCGCCGACGTTGCTCGATTATCTGCCGTCGGACGCGATGATCGTCATAGACGAATCACACCAGACGGTGCCGCAGCTCGGGGCGATGTACAAGGGCGATCAATCGCGAAAGGGAACGCTCGTTGAGTACGGCTTTCGTCTCCCGAGTGCGAAGGACAATAGGCCCTTGAACTTTGACGAATTTGAGGCGCGACGCGGCCAGACGATCTATGTTTCGGCAACGCCCGGCGCTTTTGAGCTCACGCAGACCGAGGGCGAGGTGATCGAGCAGATCATTCGCCCGACGGGCCTGCTCGATCCGGTCGTCGAGATTCGCCCGGTGAAAGGCCAGATCGACGACCTTTTGGAAGAATGCCGACAGCGGGCCGAACGTAACGAACGGGTGCTTGTTACGACGCTAACGAAACGGATGGCAGAGAATTTGAGCGAATATTTTGCCGAAGTCGGCGTAAAGGTCGCGTACTTGCACAGCGACATTCACACGCTCGAACGCATAAAGATCCTGCGCGACCTTCGTCGTGGTGAGTTCGACGTTCTGGTCGGCATCAATCTTCTGCGGGAAGGCCTAGACCTGCCGGAAGTTTCACTCGTCGCGATCCTTGACGCCGATAAAGAGGGTTTCTTGAGAAGTGAGCGTTCGCTTATACAAACGATGGGCCGCGCGGCTCGAAACGCCGACGGCAAAGCGATACTTTATGCCGACAAGATCACGGATTCGATGCGGAACGCCATGGACGAAACCGCACGCCGCCGTGAAATTCAGGAAGCATACAATCAAGAGCACGGCATCACGCCGAGGACGATCGTAAAACCGGTCGAGGCGACGCTGGTGACGGCGTACGAAGCGGATTATTTCAAGGTGCCGCTTGATATCGATAAGTTCGAAGAGTATTCGCCGAAACAGCTAAGGGAAACGATCGGCCAGCTCGAGGTCGATATGCGTGCCGCCGCAAAGGATATGAAATTCGAACAAGCTGCCGAGATCCGCGACAGACTTAAGTACCTGAGGGAAAGAGAGCTGGAGTATCGATAAACTCGTTATTCTTTAGGAAACCCATCATCCGTCCTAAAGTCATCAAAAAATATCCCTGTTTGTAAACGTTTGGCGAACGCCTTAAAATCTACCATATGCAGGTCAAGACGCAGCAGGATGATCTACAGAATTACCTGACCGATGCGAGCAATATGCCCGGCGGGCACGCCGAGCGGCTTTTCGTGCCGGAGAGGCCGGAGGAGGTCGCAGAGATACTCCGCGAGGCGAACGCAGAGGGAACGCCGGTGACTATTTCGGGTGCGCGAACCGGCACGGTCGGCGGTGCGATCCCGATCGGAGGTCTCATAGTCTCGCTCGAAAAGCTGAATTCGATCGAAATTGATAAAAACGCCGCGACCGTGACTGTCGGTGCCGGAGTCATACTCGGCGATCTTCAGAAAGAGGTCGAGCAAGTGGGGCTATTCTATCCGCCGGACCCGACCGAGTGGAGCTGTCAGATTGGCGGTAATATAGCAACGAACGCCTCAGGTGCACGGAGCTTCAAATACGGAGCGACGAGGGAATATGTTCAGCAGCTTCGAGTCGCCCTGGCGACCGGCGAATTCGTTTCGGTTCGACGCGGCGATGCTGTCGCGGCGGATGGAATGCTGCGGATCATCGCCGAGAATGGCAGGGCGATCGACATACGCGTCCCAACTTATGAGCGGCCGAAAGTCAGGAAGAATGTCAGCGGATATTTCAATTCGGACAGCCTGGACTCAATAGATCTTTTCGTCGGAAGTGAAGGCACGTTGGGCGTCATTGTTGAGGCGACGCTTACGCTTCTCGAAAAGCCGAAAAGCTTCTTTAGCGGGATCGTTTTTTTTGAAAATGAGAAGGATCTGCTCGCCTTTGTCGCTGAAGCACGGGTGCGTTCCTGGAAACCGGATCATGACATTGAGGCTGCGCTAATTGAATATTTCGATGCGAATTCGCTAGGGCTCATCGCCGAGAAATTTCCTGAGACGCCGTCGAATATGGCCGGTGCGATATTCTTTGAGCAGGAAACCACGCCCGAGAATGAGGATGTGCTGCTCTCGGCGTGGAACGATCTGCTCGAAAAACATCGCGCGGCGCAAGATGCATCGTGGTTTACGACCAACGAGCAGGACCTTGCTAAGATGCGCGAGTTCCGCCACTCGCTTCCTGTTTCGGTGAACGAACGGGTCGTGCGGAACAAGCAGAAAAAGATCGGGACGGATATGGCCGTGCCTGATGACAAGTTCGGGGGCTTTCTGCGTTTCTACAAAGAAACGCTTGAGGCGAGCGGCATTGAGTACGTGATCTTCGGCCACATCGGAGACGCGCATCTGCACGCAAATCTTCTCCCAAAAACAGACGAAGAAGTAACGCGTTCACGCCACATTTACGGTCGTTGCATCGCACAGGCGATAATGCTTGGCGGATGTGTTTCTGCCGAGCATGGGATCGGAAAGTTGAAGCGACACTATCTCGCCGCAATGATGGGCGAACGCTATTTGAATGAAATGGCAGAGGTGAAGCGTGCCCTCGACCCGCGCGGAATACTCGGCCGCGGCAATATGTTCGGTGAAGCATATTTGACCGCATAACGATTCGAAAGAGGTTTTATGATCAAAGCGATCTTGATGGATTTTAACGGGGTCATCATCGACGATGAGCCGATACAAATGCGTGCCTATCAGTCGGTGCTCAAGGATCGCGGCGTCGATCTCACCGAAGAGGACTATTACAATTCGCTCGGTATGGACGACAAGACGTTCGTCCGAGCAGCATTCGAGCGCGTCGCAAAATCGGTTTCGGAGGATGAGTGCGCCGAGATCGTCTCGGCGAAGACCGACGCGTGGCGCCGCGAGGTCTCGTCAAAACTCCCGCTCTTTGACGGGATCGAAGATTTCATCGAGAAAATGGCGCGAGTCTATACGCTCGGCATCGTGAGTATGGCAAATTTGAGGGAGATCGAACACGTGCTTGAGAGGGCGAACCTGAAGAGGTATTTCTCGACGATCGTGTCGTCGGCGGACGTATCTAAGTGCAAGCCTGACCCCGAATCTTACGATCTCGGATTTCGTATGATCGACGCGGTGCGTACGTCTTCCGGCCATCTCCCGATGACGCGCGAAGAGTGTGTTGTGATCGAGGACAGTCCGCCGGGAGTTGCCGCAGCGGTCAAGGCGGACCTCCAGGCATTGGGAGTAACGAATACGGTTCCCGCTGAGAAGATGCGAGCCGCCGGTGCCAGAGCAACGGCGAAAGATTTGCGTGATTGGTTTCCCGAATCGATCCGCCTCGTTTTCGCTACCGAATAGAATATGAGTTCACACTTTATCTCTCGCGACGATGCCGAGAGCGATCTCCTGGCTGCGGCAACATTCATCGGCGAGAGAATTCGCACCGCCGACGGCCAAGCGGAATCGATGTCCGCAGTCATTCCGCTCTATCTATTGCGGGGCGACGTCGATCTGTCTGCGGAACTGGCGAACACCGTCGATGACCCGTTCACGCGCGATAAATTGATCGCGTCAGTCGCTCAAAAATGCGTCGAGATCGACGACAATGAGTATGCCCTTCAGCTTGTTGAGGCGATCGAGGATGACGGGATGCGTCTGCTTGCGCTCGAACGTTTCGGTATGTCGAAGGCCGCATCGGGCGATCTTGAACTTGCGCGCGAGATCGCTTCGCAAATGACGCAGCCTGACTTTGTTGATGCGGCAATTGCGTCGGCAGAAGCTGAGAACGGAACCGTCGATAGCGCAAAAGCTGCGGTCGATTCAGTTGATTTCTCGACTGCCCGCGTTCAGGCATTTCAACAGATCGCTGCGAAATGGATCGAGCAAAAGCGTGCGGATGAGGCAGTTCTGCTCCTTGAGGCAAGCCTTGAAGCAGCGGACGAGATCGAGCATCGAGAAGAACAGGTTCGCGCCGTTTGCGAGACGGGAAATTTATTCATAACGGCTGAGCGCCGTGACCTCGCCGTTAAGACATTCCAGAAGGCTCGCGACTTTGCCTCGAATATCGAAAGCACGCACAAGGATTTCTATCTCGGCAGCTCAGCTCTAGGTTTGCTTCAGTCGGGCAGCAATGATCTTGCGGAAAAGGCTCTCGGCGAGATCACGGACAAGACTCAGTTCGCGGGAACGCTGCTCGCATTCGCACGTCATCTTTCGAACACAGGTCAGGCCGATGATGCATTGAACGATATCGAAGAGGCGTTCGAAGTTTTGGAAGGCCAGCAGGAAAAAGAAACTCGTGACAGCCGTGCGCGTAACTCGATCTGGACGGCGATAGCTGTGCAGTTCGCAGGATTCGGGTACGCTGACCGCGGCATTGAGATCGCAAAGAAGAATATAGATGATCGAGAAACTGCAAAGGCGATAGGTGAGATCGCACAGATCCTTGCGACAACAGGCGACTTAGAAAAGGCCCGCGAAACTGCGCTATTGCAGGAAGAAGCATACGACCAAGCGGAGACGCTCGTCTCGGTCGTTGACACTTTGACGCTGAAAGGTGAAACCACGAAGGTCGCCGAGACGCTTGCCGAAGCCGAGGAAATAACCGACACCGTTCCGCAGATCTCGGCTAAGGCGGACTTGCTGATAGAAATTGCGAAGCGTCGGAAAGATCTGGGCGAGGCCGGGATCGCGACCGCGACTGCCGAGAAAGCGATCGCTTCGATCGTCGAAATACGAGACGAAAGTCGAAGAGTGACCTCGCTCGCAAACTTGAGCTCTGCCGTAACCGATATCTCAACCCTTTCCGAATCGGCGCGCAATGACCTCATTCATCTGATCGCGGCAGCGGAAATGTGAAACTAAAGGTCTGAGGAAATAAGATCTTCAAAATTGTCACGCCGCCGAATGAGCGTTGTCGTGCCGCCGTCTTTTATCAGTACGACTGCCGGGAGAAAGCGTGCGTTGTATTGTGACGCCTGCGAGAGCGAATACGAACCGCAGTTCAAAAGAGCAAGTACCTCGCCCGGCTCGACGCGCGAAGGGAGAAGGCGATATTCCGGAAGACGGCTTTCGCCCTCAATATCAAAATAGACGTCACCGCCATCGCACAACGGCCCAGCGACCTTGTATGAAGCATCGTGCGCGTTACTCGTCCGTTCTGCCGAGATCAAGCGGTAGAACCACTTGTAAGTTTCCATCGAAAGCAGGATATTGAATCCGGCGTCGGTGAGAAGCCAATGGTCTTCGCCGCCGTTCGAGGTCGGCCGCGATTTTACATTCCGAACGGTCGTCAAGCAGATTCCCGTATCCCCGATGATGCTGCGTCCCGGTTCGAGGAGCAGCGTGAGGCCGTCGAGCAGATGCTCCGCTTTCGCCTTTTTTGCGGCCTGCTGAACCGCTTCCCAAGCCGGGCGGATCGCATCGGAAGGCTCGTAAACTGCGGCGAGCATCGCTTTCTGTTTCGGGTCCATGTCGGCGGCATCATCCTCAAGATATCTGACAGGGAAGCCGCCGCCCAAATTAATGTGCCGGAGCTTCTGCCCCGTTTCGCCGAATACGCGCACCAAGCTTGCAAAAAGAGTTTCGAAGGCCGCGACGTAAACCGTCGGGTCGGGGTTTTGCGATCCAATATGCAGGTGAACGCCGAAGATATTAACGTGCGCGGAATTGGCGTATCCCCGGACCGCGGAATACGCTTCGTCAGGCATCATTCCGAACTTCGAGGTAAGAAGTGCGGTCTGCAGCCCCGAATGTGTCTTGGACTCGATCTCGGGGACAAGACGCAGACTTGCGTTCGCTCGTTTGCCAAGGCATTTTGCCGCTTTCTCGATCAGAGACAATTCGAACAGCGAATCTACCTGGATCGCATAAATACCATTTTCGATCGCGAGTTCTATCTCCCACGCCTCTTTGCTCGTTCCGTTGAAGGTTATCTGTTCTCCCGTAAACCCCGCCTTCAACGCCTTCCAGAGTTCACCGCCGGAATTTACCTCGACGTCGCAATCCGCATCTTTCACGGCTCGCAAAATGCCGAGCGTGGACATTGCTTTTGCGGCGTAACAAAGCTTCAACGGGCAGCCAATTACTTCGGCGACACGCTTTAGACGTTCGATATTTTGGCGGATACGCTTCTCGCTAAAAACGAAAAGCGGCGAGCCGAATTCGCGCGCCAATTCGACAGCGTCAACGCCGTCGATCGTGAGATGTCCTTCTCTCGTTTCGAGAAATCCGTCGATCTGCCAACTCATCGGGGAGATACCTGAATGCCCGTGCCTCGAGGATAGAGGCCTGGAAGTGAGATCGGCAGGCGACCGGTTATCGGCTGAGTGCCAAGGACCGAACGCGCGGCCGCACGTTGGAGACTCGACATATCGCCGTAAGCGACAAGGTATGTTTTCATTTCAGGAAAGCTGCCAAGTACATAAGGATTTCCAAAGCTGATGCCGATGACCTGCTTGCCGCTTGCAAGAAGTTCGCGAATGATCGCAGCGCCGTTCTCGGGCACACCGACGCTGTTCTTTGCGCCGGAACGGACCCGCCCGTAAAGCCCGACGACAATGATATCAGCTTCTGATGCGGCGAGACGAGCGGCGGCCGTCTGTTCGGCGAGCGAATTCTCCTGAAGATAATATGGCGAGAATCTCACTCCATTTGATCGAAGCGTCGAGGCAAAGGATGCCATCGTCTCCGGCCCGTCGAATCCGTTCGAAAGCCCGAGGACGACGATCTTCTTCGACCGATCGAGCGGCAACGCATTCGCGTCATTGCGGACGAGCGTGATGGCCTTTGTAGCAACCTCGTCCGAGAGAGCGAGTGATTCGGGTCCGGAAACGATCTTGTCCATCGCGTCGATATTCGTGATCTTGTTTTCAAAAAGGCCGACAGCAGATTTCCACGCGAGAATACGCCGAACGGAATCATTGAGACGTTCCTGCGAAATTCGACCGCTCTTGACCGCGGCGAGAATTCCGGCGATCATTGCGTCGGGATCCGACGGTTTTTCGAGCAGATCAGAGCCGGCAAGAAACGCCCGAACTCCCGCTTCGCCTTGTTCGAAATAGAGTGTCAAACCGCTCATCGACATTGCATCCGTCACGATCAGTCCCTTAAAGCCCATATCGTTTCGCAGGAGATCCGTCTGTATCTTCTTCGAGAGAGTTGCGGGGATGAAGGCCTTTTGATCGACGATCTCGGCTCCCGCTTCAGCATCGCCCCCGCGATAATTCTTGAGCGGCATTACGACCTCGTTGTCGATCTGCGGAAGGGCGATGTGCGCGATCATCACGGACGCGACGCCGTCTTTGACCGCAGCGCGAAACGGGACAAGTTCGGTCTTTTCGAGCGAGGCAAGAGAATGATCGATGATCGGCAGCCCGCGATGCGAATCCACGGCAGTGTCGCCGTGTCCGGGAAAATGTTTTGCCGTGGCGATCGCTTTTTCACTCTGAACGCCGTTGATAAACGCTGTGCCGAATCGCGCAACATCCTGCGGATCTTCGCCGAAACTGCGCACATTTATGACAGGGTTGTCGGCGTTATTATTTACGTCCAGCACGGGAGCGTAAACGTGTTGAACGCCCATGGCACGCGCTTCGCGACCCGTGATCACGCCGATGCGTCGGGCATAGTCAGGTTCGCCCGTAGCTGCGACCGCCATTGCCCACGGAAAATTCACCGCGTCGGCAAAACGCATTCCGATGCCGGTCTCTGCGTCAAGAGCCATCAGAAGCGGCACCGTCGCTTCATTCTGCATCCGATCGATGAGGATCGAGGTTTCGTAGATCGGAGCGCCGAAAAAAATGATCCCGCCGATCTTGTTTTCAACGACCTGGCGTTTTAGCTCCTTATAATAGGCACTATCGCGATTGGCAAACCGAGCGTTCACGCCGATCTGGATCAGTTGCCCGACTTTTGCCTCGACGGACATCTTCTTAAGAAGTTTATCGGCTCTTTTCCAATCCTTCGCCGATGGAGCGAATTTGCTCTCGGACGCCGTCGCCGGAGCGCCGGCGGCAAATGGAGCGCCATTCAAGAGAAAAGTTAAAGAGAGGATCGAGCTAATTAGTGACTTCATCATTTGATCGTGACGTGAAAATAATTGACGCGAGCCATGCAACGATGAGCGTGACGACGCTGCCGATGAACGCGTACCAAGTCCACGCGATCTTTGTCGCAAGCAGAATATATACCATCAAAAAGATGCTCGCGATCATGCCTAGAAGGGCGTGAATTTCTTTTGCGCGTTTTATAAGCGTTCCGACGAGAAATACGCCGAGTATCGGACCGTTGATCAAGGACGCGACCGAGAGGGCGAGCGCCAATGCCGATTCTCCCGAACGCATAAATCCGACCGCGATCACGATCTGCACGATCCCGACGATCACGGTCAGCCAGCCCGCGATCTTAACGAGCTTTCGGTCGCTCGCATCGGGGGCGAACGGCTTGTAAAGATCGTTTACCGCCGTCGCTGCGATAGAGTTTAGAGAAGAGGACAATGCTGCCGCAAAGATCGCGGCAACGACAAGCCCGGACAAGCCCGCGGGCATATGTTCGGTAATAAAGTTCGGAAAGACCTGATCGCCCTTCAGAAATGGGAAAGTCGCCGAAATACCCGAATTCAGCACGCCGGCCTGCGCATATTCGGGGGACAGATACGGTGTGTAAAACGCGAAAAGCAGCACGCCGATGAACAAGAAACCGATGAACTGTCCGAGCACAACAAGCCCGGAAGAGAGAAGCGCGGCCGCTGCGGAAAACGGCTTGCTCGTGCACAGATACCGCTGTACTAGGTATTGGTCCGTTCCGTGCGTTGACATCGTTAGGAAGCAACCGCCTAAAAGCCCCGACCAGAATGTAAAAGTCTTTGTGATGTCCCAGCCGAAGTCAAAAACACTGAATTTATTGAACTGTTCTCCAAGCGCGACGGCACCCGAAAAGCCGCCGTTGATATTCTGGATAAGAACGACCGCGGCCGCGGCCGCACCACCGATGTAGATCACAAGCTGCACGACCTCGACCCAAATGACCGCTTCCATTCCGCCGTAAAAGGTGAAGACGATCATCACGAGTCCCAGCAGAACGATCGACGCGACTATCACGGTCGCCGGATCCGTACCCGGATAGAACGACGCCCAAACTGCCGCAAGAACGATGGCTGTTAGCAGCAGCCGAATGCCGTCGGCAATGTTGCGCATCACGACAAAAAGCGCCGAGGCGAGCATCTTTACCCGCCGTCCGAATCTGTCGCCGAGAAGCTGATAAACGGTTAGAAGCTCGCCCTTAAAATACAGCGGTATAAAGAGCAGGGAAATCACGATGCGTCCTAGCAGATAGCCGAATACGAGCTGTAGGAATTGAAAATTTCCGCCCTTTGCGAACGCGATGCCGGGCACGGAGACGAATGTGATCGTGCTCGTCTCGGTTGCGACGATCGACATAGCGATCGCCCACCACGGTACGCTGCGGTCGCCGACAAAGTAATCCTCGGTCGTTTCCTGCTTTCCCGAAAACAAGATGCCGAAGGCTGTGATGCCGATCAGATAGCCGAAAATAATTACGAGGTCGAGTATTCCCATGTGTCTTACTTTGCTAAACGTCTATTTCAAGGGCGTCGCCGATGCGGTCGATCGAAATATCGGCGTCAGGATATTGAGCGATCTCTTTTGTGTCGGCGGCATAATGGCCTTGCTTGACGAAAACCGTCGTAACGCGCGCCTGCCATTGCTTCTTGATCGCGGTCAGGATCCGCAGTTTATCATCAAAAAGGTAATAGCGTTCTGCCGGATAGCGACGTTCAATATCCGCGAGTTCGTGTTCTTTGTGGATGTAGATGAGCACGTTGTTCTCGACGGCCTCACCAAGGCCCGAACGCTCGATCTTTCGAGGCTGAAATACCGCGTCGCCGTCAGTTAGGATCACGACCGGCCCGATCGCTTTGAACTTGTCGAGGACATCCAGCGAATTTGGAAAGAGGCGATTCGCGAACGGATAATTGATCAGGTAATTCGACAATGCGAGCACGTGCGATTCGTAAGGGAATTGCTCGCGATAACGCTGCAGGGCTCCGAGATAGTCTGCGTAGCCGAGCTCATTGCGAAGCTCCTCAAAGATCTTCCAGTAGGTCGCCGTTCGCTGTTCGCCGACCTCGGTCTTTAGAAAATCGCGCAATGCGGCCGACACACGATCGTTATCGAGCAGCGTGTTATCGACGTCAAAAAAGAAGACAACTTTGTTCATCAAAACAGTTTAGCAAGCGAGAGCCGAATCGGGCGTTATGCTTTCGCTTTTTGGATCGCGTCGAGGACGACGAAGTTGGTCTCGGCCAGCAGCGACCTAGCTTCGTCGCTGCCGACATCCGCCTTTGCCATTACCAATGCCACTCGAAGATCACCGCCGGCCGCGTCGAACAGAATTTGTGATTCCGCCTCACTCTTACCGGTTTCGGCAGAAATGATACGAAAACTCCGCTCGCGAAGTTTGTTGTTGGCAGATCTCATATTCGTCATCCGGTTGCCGACAACATACCCGAGGCGGATCATCACGGCGGTCGAGATCATATTTAGAATGAGCTTCTGCGCAGTTCCCGCTTTCATACGCGTTGAACCGGCGATCACTTCCGGGCCGACCACCGCCACGATCGCTACGTCGATATTTGTCGTGATCCGCGAACCTGGAGAGCATGTGATGCACGCGGTAAAACAGCCGAGTTCGCGGGCATATTCGAGAGCGCCGATCGTGTACGGTGTGCTTCCGGACGCAGCGATCCCGATCACGGCGTCTTTCGTAGTCAAGCCGCGGACCTGCAAATCGGCTTTCCCGGCAAGCGAATCGTCTTCGCTCGCTTCGGTCGCTTTATAAAGCGCTTCGACGCCACCTGCGATCACGCCTTGAACTCGTTCCGGATCGACGCCGAACGTTGGCGGTAGTTCGCTCGCGTCCAAGACTCCCAAGCGTCCGCTCGTGCCGGTTCCGATATAAAAGAGCCGTCCTCCGCTCTTGATGCGAGCTGCGACCTGATCGACGACCGCTGCGACCTGCGGCAGAACTTCCTCTACTGCGACGGCAACTTTCTTGTCCTCGTCGTTTATCAACACAAGCGCATCGAGCGTCGAAGCTTTGTCGATCTCGCGAGTAGCGTCATTTTCAGATTCGGTGATAGAAGTCACTTTGGTAATATGCCTGATATTTTCGATCGAGCAGTTCGTGAATAGTTAAATTTAGGTCCGCCGCCCTCTCTTCGTTAAAGATGGTCCATCGTCGCCGGGCAATGGTTCGATAACAGTACCATCCGTACGTGCGATCTGGCACGCGGCGTGTGCCGGAGTGAATTTTGGTTTCGTCAAGAATGCCCGCGGAGCCTCAGCGTGTATCAATTCCGTCATCGTATCCGTGAGAAGGTTTCCCGCGAGAAATACGCTTCCAACGCACCCGACAGGGAACTTGGAACCGCGAAGCTTTAGCTTTCTTATCACCGCGGCTGCCGCATTCCCAAGTTCTGCTCCGGCGTCTTTAAGGATCGCGATGGCGACTGCGTCACCGGCTTTTGCGGTTTCGGTTACTAGGCGCGAAAACCCCGCGATCCGGCTATTGTCCATCGTCGGAGCGTATATCGCGCCGATAAGGTTCTCGACATTTGACGCGCGAAAGTATTCCGCGGCCTGTTCGGACAGAGCGGTCGCAGGCCCTCGGCCGTCCGACGCTTTTGCGATTCGATGAAGTGCCTCACCGGCGATCCCACGGCCGCCGCCTTCGTCGCCCGCGACCGGTCCCCAACCGCCTGCCATCGCCCTCCTTCCGCTGCTATCGACGCCCAGGCAGATCGATCCGGTTCCGGCGATCACGACGAGCCCCGCGTTCCCGAGCGTTGTTCCATAAAGAGCGATCTCAGCGTCTGTGGTAACAAATATACGTTCAACGCGAAAGCGCGCAAGGAAACTTTCACGCACACGTTCCCGAATATCATATCTGCGGACGCCGGCCAGCCCGAGGGCGGCCGCAACAATATCGCCGCGAGAGATATCTTGGTCGTCACAGGCCTTGTCAATGGCGTATGCGATATTCGAAACTGCCGTCTCGACGCCGACGCGCAATGGGTTTGCCGGGCCGCCTGTTGCCTCGGCGACGATTCGCCCCTTATCGTTCATTATCGCGATGGTGCATTTCGTCCCGCCGCCGTCAACGCCGAGGTAGAACCGATACGCGTGAGCTTTCGTTTCCTTTTTCATCTTGTTCTCGCCGCCTTCGATAAGACGCCCTTGAACGCACAAAAATCACATACATTCTTCGCTACGCTTGACATATAATCAAATTTAAAGGATTTTATGTAGTCAATAAGCAAATCTGATCGACAATTTACTATGGAGATTCGACAGCTAAAGGCTTTCTTGGCGATCGCAGAGGCGAAGACCTTCACGGCCGGAGCCCGCCGCGTGGGCGTAACGCAGGCGGCGATCTCGATGCAGATCCGCCAATTGGAGGACGAAGTTGGAATGCCCGTGTTTACGCGAACACCGCGTCGGGTGATCTTGACCGAGGCCGGCGAGTACCTGCTTGACCGTGCGAGGAAGATCTTGCGTGAACACGATTCCGCTATCGCCGAGATCGCAGAGGTCGCCGGCGCAGAGCATGGGCGCTTGCGTGTCGGCAGTTCTTCATCGAATTTTGCGGCGAACAAACTGCCGAAGATCCTCGGCAAACTTCGGCAGAGGTTTCCGCACGCGGACCTACACGTTACGTCGGGTACAAGCCAACTTCTCGTTGACAAGATAATGCACGGCGAGGTCGATATCGCATTTGTGAGTTTGCCGGTGGATAATTCGTCAATAATGACGGACCTTCTTTTGAGCGATGAGATCGTCGCGATCGGGCATCCGTCGCATCCGTTGGCAAAAGATAGATATATTTCGGCGGCGGCACTCGCCGGCGAAAAACTCATCTTAGGCGAACGCGGCGGGAATACGCGGCGAATGATCGACGATTTCTTCAACGCGGCGAATGTTCGGCCGAATATCATTATGGAGCTTTCCCGGCAGGCTGCTATAAACGAAATGGTCGAGGCGAATATGGGCGTCGGAACTGCAGGCGCAAAAACGATCGCGGAACTCGTCCGTCAGAAGAAACTCGTTTCGTGGATGATCGAGGGTGCCGAGATCAACTGGGATCTCGGGCTTGCACGCTTGCGTGGCGGATACTATTCGCCGATCGCGAAAGAGTTCGTTGCCCTTTGCAAGGCAAATTTCGCCGAGAAGGAAAAGAACACGAAGCCACGGAAATAAGTTCGATGCAAAGACGTTTGATCAGCCGGATGAAAATTTGTTTACGGAAAAGTTTTATTCGATCACGTTGCGCTTTGGTGTGGCCTTCGGTGTGGTTGTGCATTGCATTCTTTCTTTGCATCGCCGCGGTAACAACTTACGCTCAGGGGCTGCCGGTTGCGGCGGCGCGTTCCGCAGGGATGAATCCCGAAAGGCTTGCGGAGATCGGGCCGGCCGTGGAGAAGGCGATCGCCGACAAAGATATGCCTGGAGCGGTCATTCTAGTTGGTCACAATGGCAAGATCGTTTACAGACAGGCGTTCGGAAACCGCGCACTCGTGCCTGTCGTCGAGAAGATGACGGTCGATACGATCTTTGATCTCGCGAGCCTGACGAAAGTCGTTGCGACAACGACGTCCATAATGAAGCTCGTCGAGGACGGCAAACTTCGGCTGAACGACACGGTTGGAAAGTTTTTTCCGGAGATTCAGGACGAGCGGGCAAAAAACGTAACGATCAAAGAACTTTTAACTCATACATCCGGTTACGCGCCGGATTTCGACCTAAAGGAAAAATGGAGCGGACGCTCGGGAATGCTTCAGGCTCTCTATAAGGAGAAGCTGCGGGACTTACACGGTACGCAATTCGTCTATTCGGATATCAATTTTGAAATACTCGGCGCTCTCGTACAAGTTTTGTCCGGCAAGACGCTTGATGAATTTGCAGAAGCGAATTTTCGATCCCTCGGTATGCGCTCGACCTTTTTTATAAAGTTCCGTCCGCCCGAAGCGGACGCCGATACGTTCTTTGCCCAAGATGAACTCTCGCCGGGCATTCGTCAACGCATCGCTCCGACCGAGAATATTCGCGGCCAGCAAAGTTATCTTGGCTCAAAATTTGAAGGCGATAAGACAAGCGGAGACCGGATCCTTCGCGGCGAAGTTCACGATCCGACGGCGTACAGAATGGGCGGCGTGGCAGGGCATGCCGGACTATTTTCGACAGCAGACGATCTCGCGCGATTCTGCCAGATGCTTTTGAACGGCGGAACATTGGATGGAAAACGCATTCTCTCGGCCTCGACGGTCACGAGAATGACGGCGCCGAACGTCGTCTCGGGCACCGGCGATACGCGCGGCCTTGGTTGGGACATCGATACCTCATTCTCGTCGAACCGCGGAGAGCTTTTCCCGCGCGGCTCGTTCGGCCATACAGGTTTTACGGGCACGAGTATCTGGATCGATCCGACCACAAAGACCTTTGTCGTTTTTCTTTCGAACCGCGTCCATCCGAACGGTAAAGGCAACGTCACGCCGATCCGTGCGAAGGTCGCGACACTCGCGGCCGCGGCGGTCGAAGATACTTCGATCGAGAAAATTCGTGAGGCAGAGGCGGAATATTCATCGCAAGTTGCCGCTCTGCTTCCGATTTTCAAGCGACATAGCGAGCTGATAACCGGCTTCAGCCGGTTGGAGTTTGGCGGGTTGTTTACCCCGCGGTCTTTTCCCAAGGACGTGCTCAATGGCATCGACGTTCTTGAGCGTGACGGATTCAAACAGCTTGCCGGAATGAAGGTCGGACTTGTAACAAATCAAACGGGCCGCGACCTCAACGGTAAACCGACGATCGATGTGATGTTCAACGCCCCGAACGTGAAGCTTGCAGCTCTTTTCTCGCCGGAACACGGCATTCGAGGGGAACTCGACCAAGAAAAGATCGACGATGCGAAGGATGCGAAAACGGGTCTTCCCGTATATTCACTTTACGGCGAGACCCGAAGGCCGAAACCCGAACAGTTGAAAGATATCGATGCGATCGTTTACGACATTCAGGATGTTGGAACGAGATTCTATACGTACACGGCGACGCTTCGGAACGTGTTGGAAGAGGCCGCAAAGGCCGGCAAGCCGGTCTTCGTCCTAGATCGCCCGAATCCGATCAACGGAGTCAATGTTGAAGGCCCGATAGCCGACGAAGACAAGCTGTCTTTCATTGCGGCTCACACCGTTCCCGTGAGATACGGAATGACGATCGGCGAATTCGCCAAGATGATGAACGCCGAACGAAAGATCGGCGCCGATCTGCATATCATTGCAATGGACGGTTGGGCGCGTTCGATGTGGTTCGATCGAACAGGACAGATGTGGGTGAACCCGTCGCCGAATATGCGTTCGCTCACCGAAGCCGCACTTTATCCGGGTATCGGGCTGCTTGAGACGACGAATGTTAGCGTCGGACGCGGAACGGACACGCCGTTCGAGGTCGTCGGCGCGCCGTGGATCGACGGGCGCATTCTTACTGCGGAATTGAACGCGAAAGGCGTGATAGGCGTGCGGTTCGTACCTGTAAGATTCACGCCGAATGCTTCCGTCTTTAAGGGCGAGACGTGCGGCGGCGTGAATGTCGTCATCACCGATCGAGCCAATTTAGATTCGGTTGCGACCGGTCTTGCCATTGCCGTCGCGTTGCGAAAACTGTATCCGAGCGAGTGGCAGATCGATAAGTTCGGGCGGCTCCTTGTCAACGAAAAAATGCTTGAAGCATTGAAGCAGGGGGCGACCGCCGACACGCTCGCGGCATCGGCAAGATCCGACGTTGATGAATTTTTAAGGCGAAGGGTGCCTTATTTGCTTTACAAATGAAACACTTTAGAGTTATAACTCTTTAGTTTCTCATTTTCGCATTGGCAATTTGTTGGGCTTTGGGATCTCTGTTCTCGTGGAGAGATACCTGCTTTTACTGTAGTTGATACGATAACGAAAATTTGAGCAAACCTAAAAACACTTAACAGTTGCTTATGGGTTGATGCTCTAGGGAAAACCGCATTCACACAAATTGAGGGTAGAAAAATATGACTAAGAGAGCATTGATTTCGGGCCTTATGACCGCGATCGGCATTCTATGCCTGAGCGGGATCATTGCAGCCCAGGAGATCACCGGGTCGATCGTCGGGTCGGTCTCTGACAGCAACGGAGCAGCGGTTCCGAACGCGACAGTAACCGTCACTCTTCCATCTCAGGGCGACCGAGTCGTACGAACGGTTACGACGTCAAGCGCCGGAAACTATTCAATACCGAATCTGCCTGTTGCGGTTTACCGCGTCAGGGTCGAAGCGCCGAATTTCAAGAAGGTCGTCAATAACGACGTGAAGGTTGATGTCGGCCAGCGGCGTCAACTCGACGTTTCGCTCTCGGTCGGGCAGATCGATGAGGTAGTTACAGTTGACGCAGAGAATGTCGTCATCGAATCGACGACGCCGACGGCAGGCACGACGATCAGCGGAAATCAGGTTCGCGAACTTTCGATCAATAACCGCAACTTCGTCCAACTTGTTACGCTCGCGCCCGGCGTTTCATCGAATCTTTCCGACCAAGTTTACGTCGGCACGTCAAATCCGGACGGCCAGGCGAACACCGTTCAGATCTCGGTCAACGGTGCGCGCAGCAGCCAGAACACGTTTACAGTTGACGGCGCGGACATCACCGACCGCGGTTCGAACCTGACGATCCAAGCTTATCCGAGCGTCGATGCGATCGGCGAATTCAAGGTGCTGCGTTCGCTTTATCCGGCTGAATCCGGACGAAGCGGCGGCGGCCAGGTCAACGTCGTTACCCGCAGCGGTACGGATCAGTTCCATGGCTCGCTATTCGAGTTCGTAAGGAACGAGAAATTCAATGCGAGTTCTTTCCTCAACAATAGAACTTTTCCTCTTGGTCGAGACAGTGAGGGCAACGCGATCCGTCCGCCTTTCCGTTATAACAACTACGGATTTACGATCGGCGGCCCCGTCATCTTCCTCCGTTTTGGTAATGCAAAGCCCGGCGATTCTGTGTTCTCGAAGATACCGCGCACGTATTTCTTTTTCTCGGAAGAGCAAAGAAAGGATCGGCGTTTTCCGACCTTGAGTTCGACCGTGCCAACCGCCGGAATGAAGAGCGGCGTCTTCGCGTATCCGATCTGCTTGGCGGGTACGATCTCCGGTTCGACACGAACTTGTACTCAGATCCTTCCCGCCGGAACGCCTTTCGCTTCAATGGCGACTGTTAATCCTGTTTCCGCTGCGTACTTGTCGAGCATTATTAACTCGATCCCGTCGCCGAATAATGGTGCATACGGCCTTCTCTCGCCGGCGTCCGGCGTCTTCGATTTCCGACAAGATATCATAAAGGTCGATACTGCATTTACGAATAATTGGACTGCGTACTATCGCTATCAGAGGGATAAGATCCCGACCATCGACCCGAACTCGCTCTTTTCCGGCGGTTCAGGTATTCCGGGAGTTTCGACCTCAAAGACGGATTCGCCGGGCCGTGCTCACACGCTTGCGACGACGTGGGTCGTTAATCCGAACTTTATTCTTGATGCAAGATACACGTACTCGTATGGTGCGATCTTGAGCAAAACGATCGGCACACTCGCTAAAGAGAACAGCCCCGGCATCAACATTCCGATGCCGTTCCAGAATAATGACGAACGCGTCGCCCATATTACGGGCGCCGGCATTAGCAATCTACAGGCGTACGGTGCTTATGACAACTTCTCAAATAAGCACGAGATGTCAGGAAGCGCTACTTGGATCGTGAGTAACCACACGATGAAGTTCGGCGTTTCGTACTCGAAATATCGTAAGGTTGAGAATGCCCTTGGCGGTTCTAATCAAGGCGTCTTCAGTGCATTCAACAATACGACAGCGGCGAGCCCGACGCGGGGTTCCGTCTGCGTGAATGGAGCCGGAGCAGGCATCACTTGTACCGGTAACCAGGGCATCGAACAGGCGTTCGCCAATTTCCTTCTTGGAACCAACGCCGGATTTACCCAGTCGAAGTACGATCTAAAAGCAGATTTCAGGCAGCAGAATTGGGAAGCCTATGCTCAGGATGAATTCAAGATCCGGCGCAACGTTACGATCTATGTCGGCGTGCGTTACTCGTTCTTCGGTTCGCCTTGGGATAAGAATGGACACCTTTCGAATTTTGTGCCCGAACTTTGGAATCCGGCGCAAGCGCCGCTTGTTACAGGAGCTGGAAATCGCGTTGCCGGTTCAGGCAACTTCTGCAACGGTATTATCGTAAACGCTCAGAACTTCCAGACGGGCCCGGCTTCATATAACTGCACTCCGACCAGTTCGCCTTACGGAAAATTCATCGTGAACGCTCCGAAAACGAATTTTGCCCCGCGATTTGGCGTCGCGTGGGATCCGTTCGGCGACGGCAAGAACGTGATACGCACGGGTTACGGCATTTATCATGAGCAAACGCTCGTCGGAACATTCGAGCAGTTGTTAGGAGCGAACCCGCCATATCAAGAAACGGTTACGGTCTCCGGTGTGGACATCAGCAATCCGGTTCCGGGATCGGCAGCAGTTGTTGCAAGCGCAAGTGCTCCGGGTTTGATCCGCGGCATACAGGCGGATTACAAGACGCCGTATATGCAGCATTGGTCGCTCGATTATCAACGGCAGATCGATAAGAACACGATCTTCTCGATCGGCTACTATGGCTCGATCGGAACGAACTTGATCGGTATCGTGGACATTAATAATATGCGTCCGGGCTATGCATATTCGCAGATGTGTGCGACGGGAGCGTCAACGACCCCGACGGTAGCTTGCCAGGGTACGGATGTTGCGACAGGCCTTCCGATTCCATTCACTTCAGCCGCATCCGAACTGATCCTTGATCAGATCCGTCCGTTCCGTGGTTGGAAAGGTATCGGCATTATCGCTCCGCGTTTTAGTTCGAATTACCACAGTCTGCAGATCTCAGGAACGCGCAGGTTGGGAGCGAACTCGCAGGCGAACATTGCCTATACCTGGTCGAAGAACTTGACGAACAGCCAGACCGACCGCTCATCCGCCCCGATGAACAGCTATGACATCGACGCAGAATACGGGCGCGCGGCTCTTGATCGAAGACACATCTTCACAGGCAGTTATGTCTATGAACTGCCGTTCTTTGACAAGCGTCATGACTTTACGGGGCTGATGCTCGGCGGATGGCAGGTTTCGGGTATCGTTACTTATCAAACCGGACTGCCGTACACTCCGACGTATTCTGGATATGATCCCGCAGGCATTGGTTTCTTGAATTCGGCGTCACCGGCAGGCGGTCGTCCGTATCTCTACGGAGATCCGAATTCGAACGCACCGCATACCTTTGATCAGTGGTTCAATACGTCCGTTTTCCAGAACTCAGTGCCAACCGGCGCTGCGGCTGTTCCGGGAAATGCCGGTCGCGGTATCATCAACGGCCCACGTACTTTCCGTGTTGACTTCACGCTCGTGAAGAATTTCAATTTCACGGAGAATATGCGGCTGCAGTTGAGAGGCGAGATGTTCAACGCGCTGAATACGACGAATTTCACGACCTTCGGTTTGGCGGCATCCACTACTTCCAGTTTTGGACGTATCACGGGTGTTCGCGATCCGAGGACGATGCAATTCGGCATCAAGTTCCTTTTCTAGGACCTTATTCAAGACAGGTGTTTTGCCCCGTGGAGTCTTTTTCTTGACCGAGAAAGGCTCCACGGGCTTAAATTTTTGCGATACTGTTTCTAATGACGATCCGCTTGCCCGGCTTTATCGACATACACAATCACGGCGCTGTCGGCGTCGATGTGAATTCTGCGTCCGCGGACGATCTCGTGCGTGTGAGCCGATTTCTTGCTACGCACGGAGTCGCGGGATGGCTGCCGACGCTCGTGCCGGACTCGGACGACGTTTACAAACGCGTGGTCGAGGCGATAGATGAGGCTTGCGCAGGCAATTCCGGGGTTCCTCAAGCTCGCATTTTGGGCGTCCATTACGAGGGCATTTTTGCGAATGCGCAGATGTGCGGCGCTCTGCGACCGGAGTTTTTCAAGAAGTTCACGGGGCGCGAGCTTGAGGAACTTCCGGTACCGGAAAGCGGTGCGAAGATGATGACGCTCGCCCCCGAGGTCGAGGGCGGCATCGAGCTTATTCGCGAATTGGCGAAGCGAGGCTGGATCGCGTCCATCGGGCACACGCATGCCGACGTTGCGACGTTAAAGGCAGCCATAGACGCCGGAGCTAAACATCTCACGCATTTCTTTAACGCGATGAGCGGGATTCATCATCGCGAATTGGGAGTAGCCGGCTGGGGGCTTACCGAAAGGGAAGTTTCGTTCGACGTCATCGCGGATGGCAGACACGTTGCGCCCGAAATGGTTACGTTCGCCTGTCGAACAAAAGGCGTTGACCGCGTCTCGCTCATCAGCGACTCCGTCGCGCCCACAGGTTTGGGCGATGGAACCTATGACCTTTGGGGCGAGCGTATCGCCGTCCTCAATGGCGTTACGCGGAATGAACGCGGTAGCATCGCGGGTTCGGTTATCACGATGCTCGACGCCGTCAGGAATATGCTGCGTTGGGGCTTTTCCGCTGACGAGATCGCGAAGATGACGAGCCGTAATCCGGCCCGCCTTATCGGGGCAGAATTGCTGCAAGATGATCTTGTAGAACTTGACGAAAACTTTGAGTTGCGAGAAGTCAGGATCGGCTCCGCCCGCGTTAGTTGATCTTTTGGGCCGCCGTACGACGTTATCAAATTAAAAAAGAGGCTGCCTCAAAGACAGCCTCAAGCGTTGATCGTTAATATTGATCGTTTATTGCTGCGGCGTGTTGGCGTCTGCCTTTTCGAGCTTTTGCCCCATTTTGCGTTCGCGTTTTACAGACCGCAATTCGGTCGCTTTCGCTTTCTGCTCTTCCGTTAGAACGGCCCAAACCTGCGACTTTGTCCTTTCGCGCTCGACGATCATTTTGGCCATAATGGCGGCCTGTTCGTTCGCGATCTGAGTGGTTGCTCCTTCATCAAAAACGACCTTATTGAGTTCGGCCAACTTCTTGTGATTTGCCTGCATATCAGCCATCAAAGGCTTCATCGTCGCGCGACTCGCGTCGAAGATCGCCTTGACCTTTGCATTCTGATCTTCGGTCAAGTTCAGGCCGCGAAGGTTGATTCCCATCCCCATTCCGCGTCCGTGTTTCATTCCCATGAATGACTTTCCGTCCCTATGAGCGCGAACCTGGCTGATACCGATAATTGCGCCGGTCGCTACGACAGCGGCCGCTATGATACCTAAAACTACCTTTTTCATTTCGTTAGTATGCTCCTCGAGTAATTCCTAAAAAACCGTGCTTTCACCGCCCGGAAAGCTTCGGGGTATGCAACATTAGACGAATTCTGACGGCTTTTGGCCTTTAAGTTTATGTTTGGATTCGTAAAGAATTGTAAAACCTGCTCAAACGGCTTTCAAGATGACGTAGAATGAGGCAATGAATAAAGTGCTGATCATCGACGATGATGAAGAGCTTTGCGAATTGGTGAGCGAATATTTGAGTGTCGAAGGCTTTGACGCCGATTCTGTGAATGACGGCGAGACCGGTTTAGCGCGGGCGTTGTCGGGCGATTACGAGATGGCGATCCTCGACGTAATGCTGCCGAAGATGGACGGCTTTGAGGTGCTTCGAAATCTGAGAAAAGAATCGAAGCTCCCCGTAATAATGCTGACAGCGCGCGGCGATGATATGGAGCGTATCGTCGGACTTGAGATCGGAGCGGACGACTATCTCGCAAAGCCCTTCAATCCGCGCGAGCTTGCCGCAAGACTGCGCGCGATCTTACGCCGAACGGCCGAGCCAACGAACTCCGAACAGGTCGGCGAGGTCATCGAACTTGATCACGTCTCGATCTCGTCGAGTTCACGCCTTGCGACGCTTGATGGCGACGAACTGAATCTCACTTCCGTCGAGTTCGAACTGCTCTTTGAATTACTCCGAAACGCCGGAAAGGTCGTACGCAAAGAGGACCTGAGCGAGACCGTGCTCGATAGGAAACTCTCGCCGTTCGACCGCAGCCTCGATATGCATATCAGCAATCTTCGCAAGAAACTTGGCAATCGCGACGACGGGAGCGTGCGTATCAAGACGATCCGTTCGGTCGGCTATATCTATACCGTTGTATGAAGCTTTTCTTAAAGATATTTCTTTGGTTCCTTGCTGCGCTCGCGCTGATGTTCTTCGTGATCGTATTTGTTACCCGTGTGTTCCAAGTTCAGCCGACCGTCAGTCGCTGGGAGCGCTCTGCCAAGAACCAGTTGACGTTCTATAAGCATGCGACCGAACAGATCGAAGCAGGCACGGGCGATGAGGGCGTGAATGAGTTTCTCACCCGTCTCAAAGCCTATGGCTACATCAACGATGTTGCGTTATACGATGACAAGGGCAATGCCCTTTTTGGCACCGTAGTCGATCATTATTCTGAGGCGACCGCTAAGGCGCGCGAGTCAGGCGAGGCGGCAGTTATTGACCGCGAAAACGAAGCGACCTTCGGCGCCGTTCCTCTTACCTTAAAGAACGGCAGGACAGGTTTTCTGATTATTCAGTGGGAGCAGATGCGCATCCCGCCGCTGTTCTTTGACTCTTGGGTCGGCATGCTGAGGCTTGCCGGATTGCTCATATCGGCTATCTTGTTCTGCGCGTTGCTTGCCGCGTATCTCACCTCGCCCATCAGGAAGCTCAGGCGAGCGGCCCAACGTTTGGCCGCCGGCGAACTCAATACTCGTGTAAAGCCTCAACTTCCGCGGCGGCGGGACGAACTTGCAGATCTTGCACGCGATTTCGACGAGATGGCCGAGCGGATCGAATCTTTGATCACGTCTCAAGAACGCCTGACGCGGGACGTCTCGCACGAACTGCGTTCGCCGCTTGCTCGAATGAACGTCGCGCTCGAACTCGCAAAGCAGCGTTCGGGGCCGGAACTTCAGCCGCTGCTCAGCCGCATCGAGGGTGAATCTGAAAGATTGAATGAGATGATCTCAAGGATCTTGACGCTCTCAAAACTCGAAAGCGGGGCATTCGACGAATTCCGCGGCGAGAGCCTCGACCTAACAGAGGTCGTTCGTGAAGTCGCGGCCGATGCTGACTTCGAGGCGAAGGCGAAAGGCAAGGCGGTCGATCTTGTGTGGTCCGACGAATGCACGATCGTCGGGAATGAAAATCTGCTTCGAAGTGCGATCGAGAACGTGGTTCGAAACGCGGTGAAGTACACGGACGACGGGACGACAGTTCGCGTATCGGTGATCGCGGACAACGGCAATGCGAAGATCCAGATCGGAGACCGCGGCGGAGGCGTACCGGAAAGCGAACTAACGAATCTCTTTATTCCGTTCTACCGTCTAGGGGCGGCGAGAGACCGTAAGTCGGGCGGTACCGGCCTCGGACTTGCCATCGCAAGACGTGCGGTCATGGCACACAAAGGCCAGATCAGCGCGCGAAACGTAAGCGGCGGCCTCGAGGTCGAGATCGTTCTCAACCGCACGAACAACGGCGAGACGGCCGGTCATTAAGGTCGCCGCCGTCTCGCGAAATTCGATCAGCCACGTCGAGCGTTCACGAAGGATCGGATCGAGAAGATCACGAACAAGAGGCAAAAGACGGCCATCAGCAACTGCGAAACGTGAGCTGCCGATGCCGTGAAGCCGTCGAATTTCGAGATCAGCCGCCACGCGGGCACGACGAAGCCGATCAAGCCGATGAGTACGGCAACGTGCATAAAGTGCTTGCGGGCGCCTTCGCTTCTTTGTCCGAGATGGCCCATAAGCATTAGCAAAAGGCCGAATATTGCGGGGATCAGTGCCGTTAAGCTTGCATTCCCCTGCGTCATTCCATAGGCGTACCCGACGATCCCGACGAGAACAAGCAATCTGCCAAACCAGATAGATAGAGAAGTCATAAGGTAATTCTACTTGCCGCCGAGCTTTATGTATATTGCCCAGAACTCGGCCGCAGCTTTGCTGTCCAATTCGAGCAGACGTGCATATTGCGCTTTCGCGGAAGCGAAGTCGCCTTGAGCAAGATATGCTCTGCCGAGTTGATCGACCGCCGCTGAATATTTGGGGTCAAGGGCGACCGCGATCTTCAATGAATTGACGGCCGAAGCGTAATCCCGAAGCTTAAAATAAGCGTCAGCGAGATATTTGTGAGCGACAGCGTCTTTAGGCTCCTTTTCAGCAACCGATCGATAAAGGCTTACGGCATTCGCATATTCGCCGACGTTATAATAGGAATTCGCGAGCAGTCGCTCTTTATTGTCGGCGGACGGGTCGAGAGTTAAACACTTTTTCAGCGGGTCGATCGCATCCGCAAATTTCTTACCGCGATACTGCGCGACACCCATCTCGCACCAGGCTTCAGGGTTATCAGGCGACAGCTCGATCGCTTTCTTGTATGCGGCGATCGCCTCCGGGAACCTTCCGAGATAATCAAGAGAATTCCCTAAAAAAATCCACCCTCCTTCGTCGTTCGGAGAGTTTTTAACAACTACAGCGTATTCAGCCGAAGCTTCCTCAAAGCGTTTGGCGGCATAATACGACGCTGCGAGAAGTCGTTGCGCCTGCGTCATCTTGGGGTTTAGACGGAGAGATTCCTTGAACGCGGCGATCGCGTTCGCGAAATCCTCCGTCTCGTAGTAAGCGGTGCCAAGACCGTAGAACGCCGATGCATCTCGCGGTTCTTTTGCTAGATACTCTTTGAAGTTCCGGATCGCCGCTTCGAACCGACGAGCCTCAAGATCAGCGAACGCTTGGTCGGATGATCGGCGCGCAGGCTGGGCGTGCACGCCGATCGCGAGTATCAAGGCCGCGAAGAACGCGAGAGTTAACGGGCTTTTCATACGATCACTCGAAAGTTAAAACTATTTCACAATCGGCAGCACGATCGCTGAGCCTGTCTTTCCGCCGAAATAGACACGCTGGGTCGCCTTTCGAAAGTCCGCCGATGTCGCTTTGAAATTATTCTCAACGAACTGTTGCGGACTGCGTGCAACGAGCGGGAACCAAGTGCTCTGAACCTGCACCATTATCCGATGGCCTTTCTTGAACGTATGCGTTATTCCGGGCATCGTGAACGGCAGATATGTCGCCTTATTCGGGACAAGCGGAATGCCCTTCTCAAAACCTTCGCGGAACCTCGCCGGCATCGGTTCGCCGCGGAGAAGCATCTGATAGCCGCCCGGTTCAAAGACCGAGAATGCCGAATTCTCAGGCGGCTTCTTGCCTTCCGGGAATTTATAGTCATCCGGGAAAACGTCGATGAGCTTCACGACGAAATCGGAGTCCGTGCCGGACGAAGAGATATAAAGCGACGGCTTGATGTCGCCCGCGACAGTAACATCTTCGGCGAGCGGCGTTGTCTCATAGACAAGAACATCCGGTCGTGTCGAAGCGAAACGCTGATCTTCCGTCATATAATCACGCGGATAGCTCAGCGTGATCTTCTGCGTGTACGGAACCGGTTTCATCGGATCTGAAACGTATTCGTCGTATCCCGCGTCTGCTCCTTGCGTGAACGAAAGGCCGCCGTCTTTCGTGAAATAAAGAGCCGTGTCTTTGCCGTGCGACGGCTCAAAACCGTCGAACGTTTTCCAAGAGTTCGTCCCCGTGTCGAATACATTCACTTCCTTTAGGAGAGAAATATCACCCTTGTCCTTTAAGAAATGATCGAAGAAGGGAAGTTCCATATTTACGCGATAGTATTCCGAGGTTTCCGAACCGAAATACGCCGTGCCGAGCCAATCGCCTTCTGAACGCGCCCATCCGCCGTGAAACCAAGGTCCGACAACAAGGATGTTGTAGATGCCGGGATTCTGCTTCTCGATATGTCGGTACGTATTCAACGCGCCGTAAAGATCTTCATTGTCATACCAACCACCGACCGTCATCGTCGCGCATCCGACCTTGTTCAGGTGCGGCAGGACGTTACGATCTTTCCAGTATTGATCGTAATTCGGATGGTCCTGCATATCATCCCAATATGGCTGTCGAACGCCGAGGCCCGCTACAAAACTGTCCGCAACCTCTTGCAGACCGCCGAGTTTCAGAAAGAAATCGTATCCGTCCTGCGTCTCACGTCCTTTCCAGGGCTTTAAGTATGAAAAGGAATCCGACGGAGTCGTAAACGGCTGGAAGAAACGATAGAAGGAATAATTCTGGGCAAGGAAAAGAGCGCCGTTGTGATGCATATCGTCGCCGTGATACCAATCACTTACGGGTGCCTGCGGCGAACAAGCCTTCAGCGCGGGATGCGAGTTGATCGACCCCGCGGATGTGTAAAACCCGGGATAAGAGATCCCGTAAGTTCCGACCTTTCCGTTATTGTTGGCGACGTTCTTTACGAGCCAATCGATCGTGTCGTAAGTGTCGGTAGATTCGTCGATCTTCGCCTTCCCGTATTGAGCGACTTCGGGGCGAACGTCAACGAACGTGCCCTCGCTCATCCAACGGCCTCGAACATCCTGATAAACAAAGATGTAGCCGGCGCGGGCGAATTGGTAATCGGGGCCGAGAGCCGTCTTGAATTTATCCGGGCCGTAAGGAGCGACGCTATATGGCGTACGGCTCATCATTATCGGATATTTCTGCGACTGATCTTTCGGTTCGTAGATGGATGTGAAAAGTTTTACGCCGTCGCGCATCGGTATTTGAACCTCGCGCTTCGTGTAATTTTCTTTTATGTAAGTTGCGAGTTCATTGGCTTGCGGTGCCGGAGCTTGGCCGGACGCAGCAAAGGTGAATGCAAACACTAAGACAAAAAGAACGGTCGCTTTCATTTCTTCGGTTTCTCCTTAAGTTAGAACTAATGTGATTACAAGAAATTTTCGCTCATTGTCGAAAAGAAAACAATCTCGCCGCGGCGGCGTAAGGTCTTCATAGACGGACTTTCCACGTAGTTCCGATAACATTCAGATCGCCGGGACGCGAGTATCCGTCGTTCTGGCGAGTATAGAAAACATCGAGCGAGAGTTGCTTGGTGATCTTACTTGAGATCCCGACGGTAAAACGGGTGCGGGTCCATTTCCGAGGCTTCGAATCGTAAAAGACCTCGGCGGTCGTGAACACTTTCGTGTCCTTGATCCATTTCTCCGGAAGGCTGCGGTCGATGCCGGCGAGCGCTCGGTAACGCCAAGAGTTTCCGCTCGTACGGATTCGATATTCGTAAGTGCTTCGATGCGTCAGGCCGTATTTTCCAACCGGAAGGCGATAAACCGCGGCAACATCTAACTGATGTTCGGCGGAAAATTTCCGGGTCGTCGGGTTGCGGGAATGTACCTGCCAATAGAACGGCGTTACCGTTAAGTTTTTCGCAGGCTTAAAGGCGAAGCCGAACAAAATGCGGTTCTCTGCCAACTTCGTAACGTTGCTCCCGAAACGCAGCGACAGTTTGGTGACGAAATCGACCTTTTTCGAAAGCGGTACGGTGAGCTGCAGGTCGTTCCAAGATTGCGTATCAGAACGATCCGGTGCTGTCTGCGCCGAGGCGATCGCAGGTATCGAAAAAAATAGAGCGAAGATGAGAATTGCTTTCATTTGAAAAAAAATCTAAAAACCGCTCAAGAGATCACCACGAATTCTGTACACGCACGCGGATCACATTCGGCACAACCTCAAAAACGGCAGGCAGACGGCCGGGAAGTTCGCCGTCCGTTTCGAGACGGATTTCGGCGTCGGCATCGAAAGCTGCGACCGCGACCTTTCGAGCGAGTCGATGATCGACCTCGTCGAGAGCGAGATGCGTGCCGCGATAGAGCGTGATGCCTCGCGCGACTACTTTTGCAGCAGAGATGGCGCCGATATTTACAATGTCGAGAAACCCGTCCGTGAGCTTCGCGTCGGGTGCGATCATCATTCCGCCGCCGAAATACCGTGCGTTCGCAATGCAGAAGTTCACCGACTGAACGTTGCTCTCTTCACCGTCATCGATGCGAACACGAAGAATGAAAGGTTCTAGATCTGCGATCTCCCGCAGTGTCGAAGCCGCAAAATTCGCTTGTCCGCGAAGGTGCTTCGTCGGCAGCCAATCAAACGCTTTCGAGCCTTTTACACGGTCGATGATCGAGGCCGCAAGCCCAACAGACGCCACGTTCAAAAAATAGCGCGACGCCTCGGCCCCTTCGTTATCAACAAACGTTACTTTTCCCGCGTCGATGAACTTAGCCGACCCATCGCGCAATGCTCTCGCGGCTTCCCGCGGATCGTTCGGAATATTCAGCGAACGTCGAAGATCGCCGCCCGTACCCGACGGCAAGACGCCGAGTTCCGTATCGGCACCGGAGCGAATTATCCCGTTCGCAACCTCGTTGACAGTTCCGTCGCCGCCGCAGGCGATAATAAATCCGCGGCCTTCGCGGGCCGCTCGTTCTGCGATCGCCGTCGCATCGCCCGGACCTTTCGTAAAGGCCGCGGAATACGGCCCGAAGTGCGTTCGCAGTTCGCTCGCGGTCGCGGCCCAATTTTCGCGCGTCGAACCTGATGCGGACTTCGGGTTTACGATCACAAGCGGCAGCTTGGAATTTTGTTCAAAAGGCTCTTGGCTCATCGACAGGAAAAAAGGAGTAAAGACTAATTATCCGTTGTCTCCGGCCATTTCACAAAACGAAAAGGCAGCCGCATCCCGCAGGATACGACCGCCTGAGTGTTTCGTTTCACGTATCACGATCATTCGCCCGAACGGCTTGCGTATGGGAACAGCGACGGACGGATCGCCCCGAATTGTACATTCTTGGGAGCAACTTTCATAAAATCCTCGATGTCCTTCATCGTTCGCGGAAGCCGCTTCGAAAGCCAGTCAATGCCGGTCGGCGTTACGAGAACGTCGTCCTCGATACGAACGCCGATATTCTTATATTTTTCGAAAGCGGGCTGCACCTTTGCCTTGAATTCTCTCGCCTTCTGCGTGTCCGGCAGATAATCGAGAGCATCCGCACGAATGTATATGCCGGGCTCTATCGTAAAGACCATTCCGGGAGCGAGCGGCTTTGAATAGCTGCCAACATCGTGCACGTTCATCCCGATCCAGTGGCCTAGGCCGTGCATATACCAGATGCGGTATTCCTGCGAATTCGGGTCGGTTACAAGGCCAAGTTTGAATAAGCCTTCGCGAATGACCTTGTCCGCTGCGGCACTTGCATCAGAGAATTTCGAGCCTGGCTTAACGGTCTTTGCCGCCGCTTCCTGCGCATCGTAAACGATCTGATAAATGTCGGCCTGTTCTTTTGAATACTTTCCGTTTATCGGGAACGTCCGCGTAATGTCCGCCGAATAATGACCGTACTCGGCAGCCGCGTCGATAAGCATTAGCTCGCCTGCCTTTACGGGCGACTGCGATTCCTCGTAATGCAGCGTCGTCGCGTTCGTGCCGCAGCCGACGATCGACGGGTAGCCCCAATAGTCCGCGTTGCGGCGTTTGAAAACATACTCAAGCTCCGCCTGCACTTCGTATTCCCAGCTTGCGCGTCCTGCCGTCGCCCAAGCTCGCATATGTCCTTCGATCGAGATATCGATCGCGTGCTGCAATAGTTTTAGTTCATACGGGCTTTTGATCTGGCGAAGGTCGTCGAAGATCGGCCTTGCGTTCACTGTCTTTGCGTTCGCGACCTTGGCGGCGAATGCGGCTTCCTGACGATACTCGCGTTTTCCCTCGGCGTCCTGCTCTCCATCCGGCAAAAGCAGATAAATGCTCTCGCTCGCGGCAGCGTCTTTTGCGACTGAACTCAGATAACCGCTGAAGTCGGCCGCATCGCTGATATTGGCGATCCCGGAAATGCGTTTAGCTTCGTCGATCGAGTAACGCTTTCCATTCCAAGTTTCAAATCTCGGATCGCGTTTCGGCAAATAGACGGTTTCGGTTACTTTTCCGTTCTTTTTCTCGATGACAAGGCTGATGTTCTGTTCCTTCAGCTCGGTCAGATAAAAGAGGTCGTTCTCTTGGCGAAAGACGTAATCGACATCGCCGGTGTAAAGCTTTGGCTCGGCGCTGAACATTACGAGCACGCTATTTTCCGCCATTTGCGCCGCGACTTGAGCGCGCCGTTTTGCAAGCTCAGTTTGCCGCTCTGTGTCGGTAAAAACAGGTGCGGGCGGCGTCGCGACCGGCACTTTAGGTGCCTGCGCATACGTCGAAAAGGCCAATGATGTCAGGATCAGAAATAGAAATATCGTCTTCATTCAATCTACCTCGAACGGTATGTCCTTCGCTGTCGTATTGCCGAACCGGTCGGCCGCAACGACTCTTATTACCCATTTTCCCGGCTCAAGCGCCGAGAGATCGATCACATTTTCTTGGATCAACTCGCCGTGTACGCGATTTGAAACAATATAGATGAATCTCGTGATTCCCGTCGCGCCTGAATAACTATCTTTCGCATAAACGAAAGGCACAGAGTCCGGCGGCGGCAAAAGGTCGAACTTGACCGTCCAATCTATATCGGCCTTCGGCGTAAGATCACTCTTCAGCAACTGCCAGCCGATCTTATAAAGCCCAAGTTTGCGGCGGTCCGGGTTGCCGTCCATCCGATCGTATGCCTCGGCGGTCAAGCGTGTTTTTCCCGCAAGCTGAATACGGCCAACGCGAGCGTTTGTTTCAATTTCCTTGCCGTCGATCGAAAGATGAACATTCTCGATGACCGGAGCGATTCCATCCGATACGTTCGGCAGAATAAGCGTGTCGAGGGCATTCGTCTCGTATCCGCTTCTGCCTGCGACAAGATGAACGTGATTCATCGGGTTCAAAGTGCCGATCGCTTCACCGGCGGCGAACTTCGTTCCTCGCGGAATTCGCACGCCATTCAGCTTTCCGTCTGCGCCGGAAGAGAACAGGAACCGCGTGTCGCCGAACGTCGTGCCGTTAGCGTTTCGGCCTAGACGTAAGTGAATATAGCCGAGTTGCGGCAGGCGGACGAGTTCGCGCAACGTGCCGAAGTTATCGGCGGCGATCGGTTCGAGGGCTTTTTCACTGCGTACAAGACGGGCCGTTTCGCCATAACCGCCTGCGATGTCGAGGCCGGTGTGGAAATGAACTTCGTCGGTCGCTTCACCCGTTACCTTCCCGCGGATCTCGCCAAAGGTTCCCGCGATGTCGCGCTTTTGTTCCGGCGGATCATACGGCCAACGCGGCGACTCCGGCTCTAGTCCCTGGCTCGCTCCGGAAGGATATTCAAGCTTTGCCGCATCTTCAGCCGATATCGGCGGTTTGCTCGGTTCTGTTTCGACAACGCGGACGACACGATTGTCGCTGTCGGCGACGAAGATCCGTCCCTTGCCGTCAACCGCCAGTCCGGATATGCGATTGAAATGAGCCTCGCTCAACTTTCCATCGCGAAAGCCCCGACGTGGAGTATTTAGGGTTCGGATACGCGGAATGACGCCTCCGATATAACGCAAAGTCGAGCGGTCGGCGACGAACAACTCGTCGTTCGGCCCGACCGCGACACCGACCGGACGGTAGAATGCGGCAGCGGAAAGCGTCGAATTAGACGCAGTTTCACTCCCGCCGCCGGCGAGTGTCCAAACGCCTCCTCCCTTCTCGACTGCACGGATACGGCCGTTACCTGTATCGGCGACCAGAACGAGATCTTTCCAAACGGCAAGCCCGCTCGGAGTGTCGAATTGAGCGACAGCGCCGTCCCCAAAACCTCTTGTTGAGCCCGCGAATGTGCGGACCGTTCCATTCTCGATGACGCGAATGCGGTCGTTGTAAGTATCCGCGACGAAGATCCTGCCTTCCGCGTCGGTCGCGACTCCGATCGGCGCCCGAAATCGAGCTTCGGTCGAAGTCCCATCATTATCTCCCGCCTCGTTCTCAACACCTGCGATGATCGTGACGGCACCGCTCGCATCGACAGATCGGATCGTGTTCGAGCCCGTGTCGGCGACGATCAGTTTTCCGTCGGGCAAGAACGCAATTTGCGAAGGCGTATGCAGTCCCGCGGCAAAAACGGCGGCCTCTCCTTTCGCACCGATCTTCCAGATGCAGTCTTTTTCACCGTCCGAGACGAAAACAAGGCCGTCGCGAACAGCGATCCCGAAAGGCTCGCCAAGTTCACCGTTGCGACCGGCGAATGTCATTACGTTCGTCGGGAATTCGGCAGTCTTGTCGCCGATACCGCAGCTTATAGCCGCGACGCCGATCAACGTTATCGCTAAATATCGAACGAAGTTTTGCAAAACAATATCAAAAGCGCCGGACAAAATTTCAAGACGCGGGGTTTGATGTCCGGAGATGTTAATATTATCTTGGACAAGAATAAGCATCAACTTTTTTTGGAGGATTTATGTTTTCTCTCGATCAATTACTAGGACAAGACAGCGCGAATGCGGCAGTCGATCAGATAAGTCAAAATGTCAGCGCAGAGCCGTCGCTCGTCAGTTCTGCGATCTCGATGGCGCTTCCCGCGATCTTAGGCGGCCTTGCGAACAATGCATCAACGCCGCAAGGCGCGGAAAGTCTTAACAATGCCCTCGACCGGGATCATTCGTCTGGCGGCATTTTGGACAACCTTGGCGGCCTTGCCGGCGCGATCTTCGGCGGCGGACAGCAGCAGGCTCCACCGCCGGCCGCCGACGGCAGCGGCATTCTCGGCCATATTCTTGGCAACTCGCAAGGCGCGCTTGCACAGAATGTTAGCGAAAAGACGGGCTTGAACGTCGGGCAGGTCGCGCAGATCCTTATGATGCTGGCGCCGATCGTGATGAGCTATTTAGGGCAGAAGAAACAGCAGGAGAATGTCGGTGCCGACGGTCTCGGCGGATTGCTCGGAGGTATTCTAGGCGGCGGAGCGTCTCAGGGAGGCGGAATTTCGGGCGTCGCCTCTGCGATGTTGGACAAAGATCACGACGGAAGCGCGCTCGATGACATCGCCTCGATGGCGTTCAATTATATTAAGAATCGATAAAAAACACGTAATAGGCCGTGGAGAGAATGCCGTCTGAGTGGTAAAGCCTCGGACGGCATCTTTGTGTAAGACTGAGAATCGCACGCGTTTGTAACCTAGAAAACACACCGGCGAGCCGGGACAGCGTTTAATATTGTTGCGTCCCCAGAACATTACGGAGGATAAGATATGCGAGTAGTTTTAACGTTGATCTTAGTGCTGGGGAGCGTGGCCGGTATTCTATTAGGTGCCGATGGCAGTTATGGGTCAGGCGCAGGTGTTCGACCGACGCCTACGCCGCCGACGAATTCGAATGCAAAATACAATTCGAATGCCGAGGACCCGAGCAACGACGAACATAACGGAAACGGCAATACCAACTGGAATGCAAATATGAATATGAATGCGAATTCCTTAAAACACCACGAGTAGGAGAGCCGATCCGTCTTTTACCGACCACGTAGCACAGCAACGACCCGCCGGAGGCTTACGGCGGGTCGTTTTTCATTGGTTTACTCTTGCACAGTAGGCTTGCTGAACTTTCCCTGAAACTATTGCCGGTTTCGCAGCGTAGTTTCTTTGAATTAGATTTTATTTTCAATCCAGTATCGGCTCTAAAACTATGAATTCAAAGACTTTTCGCAGTAGGATCGCAACCGTTGCGATCCTTTTCCTGATTTCGCTTCCCGGTTTCGGCTTTGCAAGGCCGCTTCGGACCTCGCCGTTAAATTTATTCGCAGATACGGGCAAATTGCCGCCTGTTAATTGGATACGCAGTCGAAAATACGACATCAAACACCTCTCGATCGACCTTCGTTTCGACTGGGAAAAAGAGCAGGCGATGGGAGAAGAAGTCGTTACTTTCGCGCCCTTCATCGATTCGGATCAATTGACGCTTGACGCGGCCTATATGACGATAAATTCCGTTACCGCCGCTGATGGTTCTCCGCTCAAGTTCGCCTACGCAGGCAAAGACGGGAACGATAATCTTGCGATCACTCTCAACAAGACGTTGAGAGCAGGTGAAGTCTCTTCGGTCAAGATCTCGTATGCGACGCACTACGTTAATCAGGCCGATGCGGATTCGCCGATCGGCGGATTCGGCAAAGGGCTGCGGTTCATCAAACCCGGGCCGGACGATCCGAACAAACCGCTGCAGATCTGGTCGCAGGGTGAATCGGAATTCAACCGCTATTGGTTCCCGTCGTACGACACTCCGAACGACTTCCGCACGACCGAACTGCGGGCTACCGTGAAGAAGCCGTTCTTCGTCGTCTCGAACGGAAAGCTCGAAAGCACGACAGAGAACAAGGACGGCACGCGCACCTTCTATTGGAAAATGGATCAGCCGTACGCGAACTATCTGACCTCGATCGTCGTCGCAGAGACAACGCCCGTTATCCAGAATTTCGACGGTACGCCGGTCTATAATTACGGCTATACGAATGAGACAAAGGAAGTCGAGGCGACGACAAAGAACTTGCCGGCGACAATAAAGTTCTTTTCTGATGTTACCGGCGTTCGATATCCGTACCCGAAATATTCACAGGCGTTCGTCGAGGATTTCGGCGGCGGAATGGAGAATATTTCAGCGACCACGCAGATCGAGGAAATGATCCATGACGACCGCGAACTGCTCGATGAGGACAGCGAAAGTCTGCAATCCCACGAACTTGCACACCAATGGTTCGGCGACTACGTTACTTGCCGTGATTGGGGCCAGATCTGGCTCAATGAGAGCTTTGCGACTTATATGCAGTCGATGTGGGACGAAAAATTCAAAGGGCACGACGAGTTTCTCTACGTCGATGTGCGTGCGAATCAGAATACCGTTCTCGGTGATTGGGAACGCGGCAATCGCCGTCCGATCGTAACGAAATATTACGCGAACAAGGACGCGATGTTCGACAACTACGCCTATCCCGGCGGCGGCAGCGTTCTGCATATGCTCCGTAAGACTGTCGGGGACGCGGGCTTTTCGCGTGCGCTGAAGAACTATCTCACGACGAACGCGCATCAACCGGTCTCGACCGAGGAACTTCGGATAGCCTTCGAAGAATCGACGGGTCAGGCTCTCGATTGGTTCTTTGATGAATGGCTTTACAAGATGGGCCATCCTGTCTTCGAAATTACGAAGAGCTACGACGCGGCGACCAAGAAAGTAACGCTTAACGTCCAGCAAACCCAGAAGCCCGACGAGACGAACCCTTTCCCGCAGACGCGGTATTTCCAGACGTGGGTCGAGATCGAGATCGACGGAACGATCCATCGCGTTTGGATCGATCCGAAGGAAACGAACGTGTTCACTTTCGATTCCGCCGCTGAGCCGAAGATCGTGAACTTTGATTACGAAGGCACGCTCCTCAAGGAGATGACATTCAAAAAGAGTGCCGACGAGTTGCTCTACCAAATGGCTAACGACAAAGATATGATCGGGCGTCGTTGGGCGATGGGTGAACTTCAGGATCTGGCGAAAGCCGATAAGAACGTCGAAGCCAAATATGTAGATGCGTTGATGGTCTCGGCCGAAAAAGATCCGTTCTGGCGAGTCCGCAGAGCGGCCCTTGCGTTCATCGCGAATGTCTATTCGCCGGATCCGGCGCCCGGTGAAACGCGTCCGGCAGCGAAACTCGATCCGAAGGTCGAAGGCCTCGTTCTTCGGCTCGCAAAAGACAAAGAATCGCTTATCCGAAGCGATGCGATCCGCCTTCTCGGAGAAACAAAAGACGCAAAATTCGCCCCGCAATACCTTGCGGCACTCAATGACCGTAGCTATTCCGTCATCGATCAGGCTGCCGATGCGCTCGGTGAGACAAAGGACGCTCGAGCTTTCGACGCGCTAACTAAGCTCACCAATACGAAATCTTGGCATGATCGCATTTTGATCGCCGGATTGAACGGCCTTGCGGCTCTCGGCGATAAGCGTGCCTTCGACGCCTCGTTCAAGATCGCAGGCGACAAGAGCTATTCGGGAACTGTTCGGGCGGTCGCCGCGACGGCGTCGGCGGCGACAGCAAACGGCGACCCGAGGGCGTTCGACCTTCTCTTGACAGAGTTCAAAGCTGCATTGGCTGCAAATAACGTCCAAGGCTTGGTTACCGCCGCGCAAGCTGCGATAAAACTCGGCGATCCGCGCGGACAGGAGATCTTTGACGCGCTCAAGGCGAAGTTCAAGGACAACGCTCAGGCATTGCCCGTGATCACCCAGTGGGAGGCCGCTTTCAAGGCTAATCTGAAGAAATAGCGGGCGTTTGTCACATCATTTACCACTGATCCAGCCGGCCGGGGAAGGTAACTCCCTCGACCGGCTGAACTTTTCAATTTTGGGGCGGCAAAACACGACGTTTTTGCCTCGAACCTTGCATTGCAACGCAATAGGCGCGTAACGTCTTTATTTGACCGAAAGGTTAGTTTTATGGAGTACCCGGATCTCATCGGCCGAACCATTGACGGCAAGTACCGCCTGACGCGCGAACTCGGTCGCGGCGGTATGGGAACGGTGTATCTCGGCGTCCACCTCGGCACGGAAAGGCCGGTCGCCGTAAAGGTTATTGCTCCGCAATTTATGCAGCGCGCGGAGTTCGTCGAGCGTTTTCGACGCGAAGCCCGCGCGGCTGGTCGGCTCCGGCATCCGAACGTCGTTGATGTTACGGATTTTGGTTTCGCAGAGCTTTCGGAAGGGCAGGTCGCTTATCTCGTAATGGAGTATCTCGACGGCTGCACGCTCGGAGAAATACTTGAGGAAGAGAAAAATCTGCCTGTTTCCTGGACGCTCGATATTCTCGAACAGGTCTGCTCGGCCGTCAATGAAGCCCATCAGCAAGGAATAATCCACCGCGACCTAAAGCCGGACAATATCTGGCTCGAACCGAATCGACGCGGCGGCTATACCGTAAAGGTTCTTGATTTCGGCATCGCAAAGCTCGAGGATTACAGCGAGGAACCGAACAGTCTTGCCGAAGGCCACGAGATCGCGGCGCTTCCGACGATACAAGTTCATTCAGGTACGACAGGGGCGGAAGTTGAACCGAGAACGGTCGCGGGCGATGGTTCTGCCACCTTGGTCGAATCGCGGCTCGACACCACGCCGACTTCCGCCGTCGCAGAGACCGACAAGAACTTGCCATCGCCGCCCGACGATCAGCAGACCGCGATCTATATCACGCCGATCGAAGAGGACGCGATAAAGACTCGCATCTCCGATCCGAACGACGTTGCCGCGGATCTTTCTGTGTCACGCTCGCTCATAAGTTCGCAGAATTCTGCCGGACTTACACGTGCGGGCGCGGTTCTCGGTACGCCGCTCTATATGTCGCCTGAGCAATGTCGCGGCGACGTGTTGGACGCGCGGTCCGATATTTACAGCCTTGGGGTGATCGCGTATCAAATGCTTTCCGGCAGGACGCCGTTCGAAGGTGATTACAAGGTCGTGATGGCGGCTCATCGCGAACTGCCGCCGCCGCCGCTTGCTGCCGGCAACGTAAGGAAGAAAATGCGTTGGGCGATCGAGGCCGCGCTTTCGAAAGACCCCGAGCGGCGTCCGCAAACCGCACTTGCGTTCTCGGACGAATTGCAGGCGCGAGCCGACGGTATATTCGGCCTTCTGCGTCGGTCGCTCGTGATCTACAGCGAACATTTGCCGAAATTCCTGCTTATCACGGCGACATTTCAGCTTCCCGTCATCCTTCTGACGTTCCTTCAGATCTTTGTATCGTTCCTTAGAGTGAGCAGTATCTTTTCGGAGACGGCCGGCGGATTCTTGCTGGCCGGCGTCGTGCTGACGCTGACATTTATGAGCGCCTTCTGCGCTGTGTTCAACGTTGGAACGATCGTCTGGATCGTCGTGCAATATCTTAAAATGCCGCTCAGGCCCGTGCGGCTTCGGCCCGCCCTTCGGGAGATACGAAAACACTGGAAGCGGCTCTCGATCTCCGGAGTTGCGGCGGCGTTTGTTCCGTTCGTTGCCGCATTCGCTGTTTTCGGCGTCGTTTTTGTGGTCGTTTGGGGAGCCTTTCAGCTTATTTCAATGGCGTTGGGCGTAGAGCTTTATGCGCCGATCGTGGGCGTTGTGGTCGCCTTGCTCGCGATGCTCATCGGATTCTTCTTTGCATATGCCTCTACGATCCTTGTAATTCCGGTCGCAATGATCGAGCGTTCGAGCTTTATCCAAGCGTTCAAGCGTTCGCGCGAAACCACCAAGCGTGCGCTTGCGACTTCGATGGCGGCGGGAATGATAATGCTGCTTACGCCGATGATCCTTGCCGGCACGCTCTCGACGCTTATTGATCTTGCAGGAAAAGGCATCGATCCGGCGGCCGCGACCGAACAGGTCCGGACGCCGAACCCAAATGTTCCAAACGACGTTTCGAGCACGGCCTCAGGTGACGATGACGGCATCAAGTACAGCATCGGCCGAAAGAATTCCATCGAGATCACTGACGATAAGATGGACACGCCGAAACGGGTCAAACATACATTGCTCGAATCTATATTCCAGATCATCTGGCTGCCGGTCCAGATAATCGTCCTATCGTTTTCTGCTATAATCGTTGCGTTGCTATATTTGAAAACACGTCTTGCCGGCGGCGAATCAATGGACGATCTCGTAGATCGGTTTGATGACGAAGACCGTCCGAAGAAAAAATGGCAGCAGCGTGTCCGCCGCCGCAGGCTTCAATCAATTCGTCCCCAAAGCGAACCGTAAGTGATCAGGCCTTTCGCAAAACGAACTATTCTTCTCTTTGCCCTGTGTCTTGCAGCGGCATATTTCATCAATGCACAGAGTTTTAATGTCGAGCTTCATGCAAAAGAAGGCGCGAGGCTTGATATCACGAACCTTTACGGCCGCGTTCTGCTCCGTGCTGAAAAAGACGCCGCTGCATCGCTTGCCGCGTCTTCGCCGACCGGAATAGCCGCTAATGACGTAAAGATCGCGGAGACGAAGATCGAGGTCGCTCCAACCGACCGAAGTAAAAGGATCGACCTCGTCATTACGCTGCCGCAGAGATGTCGCGTCCGCGTTGAGACGCGGGAGGGCGAGATCGCGATCGTAGGGAATTTCGCAGACGTCGAGGCTCGGACCACAACGGGAACGATAACGACCGACGTTCCCGCCGATTCCGTTAAATACGATCTTCAATGGACTCAGTCGCGGCCTCGGTACGTGGCCGACTTCGACCTTGAGAAGATCAAAGAAAAGAGTGCGGGCCGATTTGTGATAAGCGGGCAGTACGGCGAAAAGGTCAAAAAGAAACACGCGGGCAAGCCCGACGACGGCGATAATGTCCCGACCGCCATTCAACTGAAATTTTCTACCGCGCGCGGCATCGTGCTTCTGAACGTCCCGCCGAACGAGGTCGGGAGCGACCTTCGCGAAAGGCCGTTGACAGAAGCGGCAAAAGCGATCGTTCGCAGCGGCGATTCATTGCTTATGGAGGCGATCAGGCGTTCCGCGCCGCAGTATTACGGCGAGTACGTGCGAAGCTTGCCGCCCGTGAAGCGCTTGCCTTCTCTCGGCAATTCAACAGGACGTGATTCCGGTCCTGCGGCCGAATTCAAGACGGCGCTGGTCCGCGTTGTTGATGTCGGGAATCGAGCTGTCTCAGATCTTACCGCCGCTGATTTCATCGTTACCGAATCCGGCGAAGAGCGTCCCGTCATAAACCTCGAACGCTCGGACGCTCCGTTCGATCTCGTTCTGCTGCTCGATGTTTCAGGGAGCGTCGAGAACTACATTACCTTCATACGCAAGGCCGCTCGGGCGTTTATCGAGACAGTAGAAAAAAAGGACCGGATCGCGATCATCGTATTCAATGAAGACGTAAAGGTATTGAGCGGATTTACGACCGACAAAGATCGTCTGTCCGAGACGCTCGATTCGTTCGAAGCCGGCGGCGGCACAGCATTCTACGACGCTTTGGCATACACTGTCGCGGACGTTCTACGGCCGATGAAAGGCGGGCGGACGGCGATCGTCATACTTTCAGATGGCGAGGACAACCGCTCGTTCCTCGCGTTCGATTCGCTTCTTGGATCGATACAGGAAAGCGGTGCGATGATCTATCCATTGTATGTGCCGACCGGGTTGATCCAAGAAGAGATGTTGGGTAAAAAAGACATCGACCCGATGAGGAAGCGTTATATGTCGCTGACGAAACGCAGCGAAGGCGAGGGCGAAAAGCTCGCGAAGATTTCGGGCGGCGTTTTCTTCCCTATCTCGCGGCTAGCGCAGATCAACTCCGCGTACGACGATATCGTGAAACAGCTTCGCGGTGCATACAGCGTTACTTTTCGGTCGGGCAGTGCGGAAACGACCGCAGACAATGGTGTCTCGCCGAACCTGAGGATTCGAGTTAAGCGGCAAGATCTTTTTGTAACGATCTCGTCTGTAAAGGCGGCGGAGGCACCCGCAGATCAAGGACTAACGCCGTGAACGGAAGCACACTTTTCGACGCAATTCTTCAAGAAGATGGCGAGGACGTCCGCCGTCCGATGACCGTCTCCGAACTCAATCTCGAGATCGGCGCTCGGCTAGAACGTGATTTCGCGTCCGTCTGGGTCGAGGGCGAGGTCGTCGGATTTAATGTCGCCGCGAGTGGACACTGGTATTTCACTCTCAATGACGGCACTTCGCAGATCAGATGCGCTTGCTGGAAGGGCACGAATTTCCGCATAAGATTTCGCCCGAAGAACGGTATTTGCATACGAGTGCGCGGACGCATCAACTTTTGGCGCGAACGCGGAGAAATAAGCCTGAGCGTTGATTCGCTTGAACCTTCGGGCGAAGGCGCTCTTGCCGCCGCATTCCAGCAGATATACGAGCGGCTTGATCGCGAAGGCCTTTTTGCTCCGGAATTAAAGCGTCCGCTGCCTTTCTTTCCTCGGCGCATCGGCGTGGTTACAACCAAGAGCGGAGCCGCGTTTCACGACATCCTAACCGTCATCACGCGCCGCGCACGCTCCGTTAGCGTCGTGCTCGCCCCGGCGTTAGTTCAGGGTGAAGGAGCGGCCGACAGCATTCGGCGGGCTCTTATCGCTCTGAATGATTACAATCGCGGCTTGGACGCCGAATCGAAGCTCGATGTCCTGATCGTCGGCCGCGGCGGAGGTTCTGCCGAGGATCTTTGGGCCTTCAACGACGAGGCTCTGGCGCGGGCGATACGCTCGAGCGAGATACCCGTGATCTCCGCCGTCGGGCATGAGATCGATACGACGATCGCCGACTTCGTTGCAGACCGCCGAGCGGCAACGCCTTCGGACGCGGCGGCGCTCGTCGCCGCCTTGGAGGAAGATCTCATCGCATACTTTGCGTCCGCTGAAGAACGGATCTTCAATTCGATCGAGAACAAATTCGCAACGCTCGACGCTGCCCATTCGCTTGGCTTCGAGCGTCTGATCAACGCTTCGGCCGCAGTTTGTTCCGCCGCAGCGAGAAGATACATCGAGGCGGCAGGCAAGTTGTCGATCGACAGCTTACGGACAAGGGCAGAGCGTTCGAAGGCACGGTCCGCAATGCTCTCGCACCGTCTCGATGCGGGCGTAAATGCGGCTTTTGCGAAGAGTCAAACCGAGTTCGGCGTCCTTGCCGCAAAGCTGGATGCTCTTTCGCCGCTCGCCGCCCTTGCCCGTGGATATTCGGTTACGCTAGATGCCGGGGGCAAACTCGTAACGTCTGCAGAGAGCGTCGAAACGGGCGATAAATTGAAGATCCGACTTAAAAAAGGCACACTTGATGCGGAAGTTTTGGCGAAGGACGTCGGCGACGAGTAGCTCTCGACGGCGATCTTACACGGGCTTTTATGCGTCAAAGAGACTGTCTGAAGTATGGCGAAAGTTTTTAAGATCGCTGGTATCACGGTTGCGGCATTTGCAGTATTTGCAGGCGTTGCGGCGATGCTTTATTGGCAAAGCCTAAAGACTACGCCGCAGTATTCGCTTGCGCTTGTTGTCGATGCCGCAAAACGCGACGATCAGGCGGAGCTGGATTCTCTCGTAGATGTCGATGCGATAACCGATAATTTCACGCCGCAGGTAACGGCCAAAGCCGTCGAGATGTACGGCAAAGGCTTACCGCCGTCTGTCATCGCACGCTTGAGGACGATCGCATTGCCTGTGATGCCGTTGGTAAGGGATCGCGCGCGCGCCGCTCTTCCGAAACTGATCCGCGAGCAGGTGGAGGAATTCGGGAATGTGCCGTTCCCGCTGATCGTAGCCGGGGCCGACAGATATCTTCGCGTTGAGACGAAGGGCGACGTGGCAATTGTCGAAAGCAAGATCCCGGACCGGCCGCTAAGATTGAAGATGACACGGGTCGGAACCCGCTGGAAAGTTACGGGTTTTGAAGACGACGCGCTTGCGACCGACATTGCTCGGCGGATCGGCGAAGAACTTGTTGCGATAGCGACAGCGAGCGAGGTCGGAGCAAAACCCAACACCCTCGGCATGAGCGGCGTCAACGACCTTCTTCGCCGTGCCGCAGAGATACTACAATAAATACTTATGAAAGAACTTTCGTTCGAAGATTCCTTGTCCGCTCTCGAAAAGATCGTTGCAAAGCTGGAGAACGGCGAACTCAAGCTCGATGAAAGCCTGGCTTTATTTGAGGAGGGAATCGCCCTTTCCCGCAGCTGCCGGGGAAGGCTTGATGCGGCTGAGCGTCGTATCGAGATGCTCTCACGCTCAGCAGACGGGGAACTCTACACAAAGGACCTTGACGCCGATTCGCTCCGAAATTAGTATGGCGTCGTGCCCTTGTTCGGACGGATCACGTTATCCAAGCTCAACGCTCCCGAACCTCTCGAAGCGATATATAGGAACGCAAAACAGTAAGCGACTGCCAATTCGCCTCCATTCGTACGCGGCAGAGCGCCGCCCGGTTGGTGGAACATAAAGTAGGCGACCGCCATCATTCCGCTCGCCAAAAACGCTGCAAAGCTCGTGAAAAATCCGAGCAAAATAAGCGTGCCGCACACGATCTCAATTATCCCGCCAACGAACGGCATACCCGAAGGGGCTCCACCCCAATTTGCCGCCGCCGGAAAGTTAAAGAATTTTTGCGTTCCGTGCAAAAGGAACATAAAGCCGAAAATCATGCGGAAGAACGCGTAGTAATAGGACGCGTGGCGCCCCATAAGTTTGTCCATAAATATTGTCTCCTGAAGCTAAGGTAAAACTACATTCCTATTTGTAACCAAAACTATGACAAAGGTTGTCCGAGTCTGCAAACGAAAAAAATAAAAATGCCGACGCTCTAGGATGAGCATCGGCAAAAACGGTCGGGATATGTGTCCCGAACGGTCGGATTCACGCGTGTTACGCCCTATTTCTTAACGCCAAATACATAACCGAACGACACGACGAAATTCCCGGTGCGGCTCTCGCCGTTTAGCGCGGTATTCTTTTGGACGTGCGTAAGGCCGCGCGAAACGCGAACGTCGATGATGAAGTTATTGTTTTTTCCAGAAGGGAGCAATAGGCCGCCGCCGCCGGTCAAACCGAAGTTGTGCCGATTGACGTCGTTGATAATGTCGGTCTTCGCATCGAACGAAACGGGCGGGAGCGGAGTCCCCAATGGCGGCAGGAGAAGAGGCGTTTTGTTCTCGTCGATGTAGATCGTGCTGGAGCCTTTCGTGACCGTCGTCGCGTTCAACAGATATCCGTAATACACGCCGCCGTTCAGGAAAAACCGCGGCTTTCCGCTCGTACCGAATTTATATTTCAGCAGGACCGGCACTTCCAAGTAATTGAGCTTTGCGGTGTTCTTAAAATCACCGTAGAAATATTGCCCCGGCGGAAGCGGCGGCAGGCCCGGCATCGGCTGAGTGATCGGCTGCACGCCTTTTCGGATGCCGCCCTGTTGAGAGTAATTCATCTCGGGCTGCACCGAGAATTTATCCGTAAGGCCGAACTCCACAAAGCCGCCGAAGGTCAAAGCCGTTCGCGACTTATAATTTTTCGTAACCGGATTGTCATCGCTGCCGCTCAGATTGGGAATGCTAACGCCGCCTTTTACGCCGACATTCACTTCCTGCCCGATCGACGTCCCTGCTAAGACCAACAATGCAATAGCCAATAGATATGCTCTTTTCACAAAATTCTCCTCTCCCGGAAATCGTCATTCCGGTCAAACATAAAATAAGAATGCCCACGGCAAAATGCCTTTGGGCGTTAAGTTCAAAAATACACGACCCTTCGGGCCGAAAAAAGTATTGAAAGCAAAAAGAAGGCCGCCCGACAGACGGCCTTCTGGAATATCGTAACGAGACTGACTTAGCTCGCCGCTTTCCCGACTTCGGGAGCACTGTCGGCGGATTCAGGCCGAGGAGCCGCGAGTCCGAGCTCGGGCGAGCGCCATAGATTCGAGACAAGAAGCTCGCGAATGAATGTCATTTCCTTCGGCAGGCGATCGTAGAGCTTGAAGAAAAGCTCGTCGTGCATCGCGATCTCTTTGAGCCAAAGGTCGCGGTCGAGTTTCATCACCGCATCCCATTCTTCACGGCTGAATTCGAGCCCGCGCCAGTCGATATCGTCATAGCGCGGCATCCAGCCGAGCGGTGTTTCTGTTCCCGTCGAATCGCCGCGAGCACGCCCGACGATCCATTTGAGAATACGCATATTCTCGCCGTATCCGGGCCATAGGAATTTGCCGTCCGCGCCTTTATTGAACCAATTGACCGAAAATATACGCGGCGGATCGGGGATCTGGCGTCCGAAGTTCAGCCAGTGGCCGAAATAATCGCCCATATGATAGCCCGCGAACGGCAGCATCGCGAATGGGTCGCGTCGAACTTCGCCGATCTTGCCGAAGGCGGCAGCCGTCATTTCCGAACCCATTGTCGCCGCCATATAAACGCCGAAAGCCCAGTTGAATGACTGCTGAACGAGCGGAACGACCGAGTTCCGTCGTCCGCCAAAAATGAACGCGGCAACCGGAACGCCGTTCGGATCGTCGAACTTCTCATCGACGACCGGGCACTGCGTGATCGGAGCGGTAAAGCGTGCGTTCGGATGCGACGCCTTTGTTTCGCTCGCCGGAGTCCAATCGTTGCCTTGCCAATCGATCGCGTGTGCAGGTGGTTCGCCGTCCATTCCTTCCCACCAGACGTCGCCGTCATCCGTAAGAGCAACGTTAGTAAAGATCACGTTCTCTTTCATTGACTCCATTGCATTCGGGTTCGTCTTATAGTTCGTGCCCGGAGCGACGCCGAAGAATCCGTATTCCGGATTGATCGCGCGCAGCTTGCCGTTCTCGTCAGGCTTGATCCACGCAATATCGTCGCCAACGGTAGTGATCTCCCAGCCTTCTTCCTGAAAGGCTTTCGGCGGGACGAGCATCGCGAAATTCGTCTTGCCGCAAGCTGAAGGGAATGCCGCGCAGACATAATCCTTTCGTCCGTCGGGCGATTTTACGCCGACGATCAGCATATGTTCTGCGAGCCAACCCTGAGCGCGGCCCAACGTCGATGCGATACGAAGAGCGAGACATTTCTTACCGAGAAGAGCGTTGCCGCCATAGCCTGAGCCATATGACATAATGGAATTCTCTTCCGGGAAGTGAACGATATATTTGTCTTTCGGGTCCGGCGAGCACGGCCATGCAACGTCAGCTTGGCCGCCTGCCAGCGGCATTCCGACCGAGTGAAGCGCCTTTGTGAACTCACCGTCGCCGAGAGCGTCAAGAGCCTTCGTGCCCATTCGCGTCATCAGCTTCATATTGACCGTCGCATAAGGCGAATCGGTCAACTGTACGCCGAATTGCGAAATCGGCGAACCGATCGGGCCCATACAAAAAGGGACAACATACATCGTGCGTCCCTTCATCGAACCGTCAAATTTTTTCTTCAAGATGGCTTTCATTTCCGTCGGAGCCATCCAGTTGTTGGTCGGGCCTGCATCGCCTTTAGCGCGCGAGCAGATGTATGTACGGTCTTCGACGCGGGCGACATCCGACGGGTGCGAGCGGGCGAGGAACGAATTTGGACGTTTTGCCTCGTTCAGCTTGATCAAGGTGCCGCTTTCGACCATCTCGGCACACATCTTGTCATACTCGCTTTGCGAACCGTCACACCAATGCACATTTGCAGGTTTACAAAGCTCAACGGCCTCTTCGACGAATTTTATAAGTTCTTCGTTCTTTATTGAGGAGGGAATATTCAGATCAGTCATATTTTTTGTCTCCAATGAACTAATTATCGCCTTTTTCTCCAGCAGGTTTTAGGAAAGGAGTAATAAGTCCGGATTTCGGGTGATATTCGAATAGCTTATCACAAAATAAGCTGTTGTCGGTAGCCAATCGAGCGCCGGCGAACTCGACGGGTCATCGGGCGGGTTTCAGTTTTGGGGCGTTCGCAAGCGTGTGAACGATGACCGTCGCGATTATCACGACGCCGCCGAGAATTGCCCAATTCGACGGCCTTTCGCCGATAAAGAGGAATACCCAGACGGGATTCAGGAGCGGTTCGATAAAGCCGATAATGCTCGCGTCGAGCGGACGCGTTCCGCCGTAAACGCCCTTAATAAAGAGCATATAGGCGATCCCGATCTGAATGATTCCCAAGAAAGCAGAGGCAAAAACGTCGCCGGTCGTCATCACGGGAACTGCCGATATCCCGTAGGGAAGCATTACTACCGCGAGCAGAAAGTTGCCGTAAATGACCGTAACAACAGGGTTTCCGGTCAGTTCCTTCGGCATATCGGCGTCATCAGCCGCGGCGGAAGCGGGAAGCGACGGCGGAGAGTCGATCTCGCCAGACGCTTTCGGGTGCTTCAACAGCATTATGTAAAGGCCGTAGAAAACGCCGCTCGCAAGTGCCGCAAGGTTGCCGCGATAATCGCTCACCTCAAGCTTGCCGACGAAAAAGAGCGACATTCCGCCGATGCACAAAATGACCGTAAATAGATCGCGCAGATGGAATTTCTCGCCGATGATGAACGGCGACAGAACAAGGATGTAGATCGGCGCCGTGTACTGCAGGAAGATCGCATTGGCGCTCGTCGTGTTCTTTGTCGCCCAGACGAATAGGAAGAGCAGCAAAGCGTAGGCAACTGATGCGAGAGCTTGGACAAAATTGAGCTTCAGGCCGCGCTTATAAGTGAATATCAGTACGGTCAGCCCGGCGAGAAACGATCGGAAAAACGTGAGTTGAAACGGGTCAAGCGTCGTGATCTTGATGAAAAGCCCGCCCGTGCTCCACAACAGGACGCCGAAAACGACGTACAGATACGGCGGAAATCTGCTCTTGCTCAAGTGCACACGAAATTATAACGGCACGCCCCGGAATTCCAAATGAAGGCAAAACGGCCGGCGAGTTATTCGCTCGCCGCGTCGTTTTCTTGAGCCGCGTCGTCCTCTTCGCGGACATTGGCGCCGGAGGCGATCACTTCGCGTAGATGCTTTGCGGAGGTCGTCGCGGGTTCGAGTTCTAGTTCCTCGACGTTCTTATATATCTGTTTTCCAAAGACCCCGTTCCAGGGCGGGATCACAAGCGTAACATTGCCGTGAGCGCGGGCCTGACAAGCAAGGCGTAAATATGGGAGCTCTTCGTCGGGTTGGTTGTAACCCTGCAGCTTCACATTGTAGCGTTCGCGACGGTGCACAGGGTCGAGCTTCTCCTTGCCGCCGAGTACGCCTACCCAACAAGTTCCGCATGCGGCCGCAGTGCATTCTAGCGGGATCGGACCTTGCCAACAGCGTTTGTCGAGGGATCTCCAATCGCGACTGCGGTCTTGCCCGGCAGCCTGCGTGATCTCCTGGTCGTCGTAAACCTGAAACTTGCCCGCGTATCCTTCAGACGCGTATGCGACAGAGAACTTTTTATCTACTGTCTTCAAGAACCCGAAAAGGCCTTGGGAATCATCCTTTTCGCGCGCGCTGGCGACGGAATTTGCCGAGCCTGCCATTGTGCCCGTCGGTTTTGCAACGTCTCCCGCGGTCTTTCGAAATTCGTCCGCGCCGACTTGGTTGAATGTCGCAAGTCCGACGGCCGATATTGCATTCACGAGAGTTTGGTCAACGCCGGCCTTCGTCGCGGCACTGGCCCCGACAGCCTTTATCAGGTCAATAAGCGATACCTTCGCATCGGCCTTAAAGCTTTCGGCTTCTTCGTTTACGGCAGCCTTCACGCTCTTCCAATATCGATGTCCGTAGAGGAAATGGTGCGACGTGTCGATCGAATCTTCAAGCATATAATCGCCCTGAAGGCTCAGTACACGCTCGGCCTCTTTGCGATCTTCGGCCTGTTCGATATATAGGCGAAGTTCGAGCGGAAAGAAGCGGAACCAGATCCTGACGGCGTCCTGATCGACGGCGTGAATTGCCGGCTGAAGTTCCTCGACGGCCGCGAGCCAGTCAGCTTCGGAAAATGTGCGTAGGAGAGAGAAAAGTTCGTTTGCCATATCGATTTTTGACCAAACTTAAATTCAATCAAAATCACGGCGGAATGACAAACGGATGCGAACCTTCAAGAGATTTTTTTGCCAACGAAATGCACGACTGGGCACGAAAAGAAGGGAATGGAATTTGGGATCTTTGTCAGTTTCTGCCGATCAAAACCGAGCAAGCCTCAAGTAAACAGATCCTCAAGAGACAGCTTTGCGGGTTCGACGCGCGTTAGGCGACCGCCGCTTGTTCGAATTAGACTGAGAACTGCGTCGAGATCGCTTTCGTCGAGTATCTGTATGTTCGCGCCGTCGGGAGTCGGTTCGATCGAAGCTCCGGCGATAAATTCGACCGAAGAGCGTATCTCATCGGCCCTTACGCCTTGAACTTCAACGATCAGCGAACGTCCGGCGTTGTCCTTTGCGAGAAGTTCGCCGAGGCGGCCCGAAGCCGCGAGCTTTCCGCCCCGCAGGATCGCAACTTCATCGCACAGCGCTTCGATATCCGAGAGAATGTGCGTTGACATAAAGACCGTTACGCCCTGCGCCCTTAGGTTCGCGATCAGATCGCGTATTTCGCGTCGTCCGATCGGATCTAGGCCCGACATCGGTTCGTCGAAGAAAACCAGCTCCGGGTCATTTATGAGCGATTGAGCGATGCCGACACGCTGAAGCATTCCCTTCGAGAACTTCCGTAGTTGCCGACGGCGGTCTTTTTCCGCGAGCCCGACCGAGGTGAGAAGTTCGTCGGTCTTTCGCTTTCTCGCGGCATTATCAAGCCCGAAAAGCCGCCCGAAATAATCCATCAACTCGTTCGCCGTCAGATAATCGTAAAAGTACGGGCTTTCCGGACAATAACCGATCCGGGCGTGCATCGCGGTGTCGGCGACATTCTTTCCCAAAACCGTCGCGGTTCCGGCTGTCGGGAAAATGAGACTCATCAGGATCTTGATCGTAGTCGTTTTTCCCGCGCCGTTTCCGCCGAGAAATCCGAATATCTGCCCGCCTTTTACCTGCAAATGAAGGTCGTCGAGAGCAAGATTGCGTTTCTTTTTTAAGAAACCCGTCTCGTACTCTTTCGACAACCCTTCGATCTCGATCACGTGCTCCATAATTTGTTCCTCCAAATGTGAATGAAAAGTGCGAGTAATCCGAGCCATGCACAAGCAGAAACAACCTTTGCCCATCCAACATAAGACGGCTCCACGAATCTGAGTTCCACGCGTGCGACTTCGCTGGGCAGCGGTACATCGATCTGACCGTGATTTCCGATCCTTACATCTGCTGCCTGTCCGTTTACAACTGCGTGCCAACGCGGATAGTAGAATGTCGCGATCGATGCCGAGTTAGTCACACCTTTTCTTACTGTGAAACTTCGCTGCTTCGGCTCCCACTTATCGATCTTGATCGCGCGACCGCCAGCGACGACGCGTTCCGATTGTGCCAACGCTCCGCTTGTGGCCCAAACCGGCCACCAACAGTCGCAGCCTGTCGTCCCATTCACTATTTGGAGCTGGGCGTTGATCGCAACACGATCATGATATGCCGGCCCACGCACGACCATCACGTCAACGAATGCAACGGCGGCCAACGCCACCGCCAGGCTGACCGCGGGCAGACCGACGGGCTTTGAACCGCCCGCTTCAAAGAGCTTTGATATTCCTGCCGACGCAAATACAGCAAGGAAGGGACCAACGACTGCCAGCCACCTCCATGGAAACTGCACTCGCTGTAAGAAGCTGAGCGTGCTCCAGATCGGCAAAGAGAGAAGTGTCGTCATCACGATGCAGATCGCGAGCGTCGTCCCTAAAGCAAAAATGCTTCGCGTTCGTTCGAGCTTGCGGCCGATCAATAACGCGATCGTTGGGATCGTCAACAGCACAGTCGCGGTGACCATCAAGTCAGCGAACCAAAGATTCAGGGACAATACGTCTGCTCCGAAAAAGTGCGACGGCAGCAGCAAGAAATTATTCCGAAAGCTCCACGTCGCTTCAAAATATCGAGGAGCATTATGTGCGACCCACGAAAGCTCAGGCACCCAACGGGTCCAGTAAAATGCCGTCAGCACCGCACTGAGCACTGCCGCCGCTGCGGCACACACAATCGCTGCCGTTGCCGTGTTCCGACGAAGCAGCAACCCAAAATAAAGGGCCATCGTGCACCCACCGACGATCGTCATCGGCAAATGCGTCAGCAGAAGAAGCGCGCAAAAGAATGCCAGTCCGAGAGCCTCTGTCCATCTTGGTTTGTCGCAAAGCCTTGCGATGAAAAGAAAACACCATGGCAAAATTGCCGTCGCAGCAAACTCGCCAAGCAATGCGTTATTGTACACCTCGTTGAGATGATATGGCCCAAGGGTGTAGAGAACTGCCGCGATGGCTCCTGCTCGGGGTCCGAACTCTATTGACGCCCACGCGTACACGCCGAATGCTCCAGAAATAAAGATCAGCGTAAAGACCGAGAGGCTCGTGATATACCAGTCTCCAAGAAGATGTCCGATGACCGCCATTCCAAAATAGAGAAGCGGCGGATAGAACCGTACGCTCAGATCACCGAATCCGTTGTTGGTCTCGCTCGCAAAACTCGGAAAAAGATCGCCCCGTGAGATCGCATCATTGAAAGTCGAGACCATCTGATAATGCTGAACTTGATCATTACCACTCGGAATGCCGAACAGGTAAGCAGGTGCCATCGCGACGAATGACACGAGGAGTACCACGGCGAGATACTTTGGTTCGATCGATCTGGACATTATCGTAGGCCGGATTTGCGACCTGTTGAACTCGACGTTGCCGTGCAGTTCGCCCGGTCTAATGTATAGGGTGAACCGCTTGGGTCAACGATTCGGTTTTGGGGATCGATATGAAATTCACGTCCTGCTGGAAGGCGAATCTTCAAAAGGATCGGTGTGACGTCGCGAAGGTCGGCGACGCAATGGCCAGCATTTTGTTCGTATTCAGCAAGTGCAGCATTGAGTGAATCAAGATCATCCAGCGAGTCCAATTCATCGAGCAGTCGTTGCGCGGTCGCACGCGTTTGTTCGTCGCTTGCATCGGCAACCATTTGCGTGTAGATCGCGCGAGCGGTCGCGCGGCTGCCGCCTTCGCTTTTCATCGAAGCTGCCATAAGGCGCATAAATAATGCTGCACCTTCGATCTTCGAGCCTTGATCGTAAACGGCCGCCGCATCGTCATAGAGTTTCGCACGCCAATAGATATAGCCGAGATGCTGATATAGGCGCCATTCGTTGGGGTTATTTGCGATCCCTTTTTTTGCGATCGCAATAGCCTGTTCGCCGTCGATCGCGGGCAGGACCATCGCTCCGTATGCGTATGGCGCGATAAAATGCGGGTCAAGGTCCGTCGCGCTGTCGAGCATCGGATAGAGAAGCCGCGGGTCGAGATTTCGCAGGTCATCGAGCCGCAGGTCTTCCTTTGAATTTACAACCTTGTCGCCGATGTACTGAAGGGCACGCATCCAATACCAATCCGCGGCCAAGCTGTCCATGCCCAGCATAAAGCCTTTCAATTCACGGCCCTTCACAAAAAGATCCGCGTCGTTATAACTCTCCGGCAACGGCGGTTTCCTCGACGCTACAAGGTCGCTCAGCGGCGAAAGCGCGGCAAACCCGGCGATGACGATCGCGATCGGCAAGACAATTTCCTTTATGAGCGAGCGGCCTTTCATTTGAAATTTCGCCTCTTGAAAATGACCGCCGTTACGGTAAGCAAGATCACGTCGTACACAACGGCATATGCGGTCGCAAAACCGAGCATCGACGCCGGCGGATGCTGGCCGATCGCGGCATTCGAGATGACCGTGAAATTTGAAAAATTCGGCAGCAGATAATAGATGATGTTAAAGAAAACGAGTGCCGCGTCCGAACCCATCGACTGTGCCAGATCGCGCAGGCTCGAACTGAAATGCCCGATGACAAAAACAAAGAAAGTAAGAAGAGCCGACAGCGCGGGCGTCGAAAATGATGAGAACATTATCGCAACAGCCGTTATGATCGTCATTTCGAGGAAGATCAAATACACGGCCGGCCAGACGCCCGCAATGTAATTTCCTCCGCCGACATATAGCAACGCGAGCGTGATGCCGACGCCCATCACGAGCGTGTTAAAAAGCAACGTAACGCAAAAGCCCAAGTACTTTCCGAGAATGAAATTCGTGCGGCTTACGGGCTTTGAAAATATAGAGTAAACGGTGCGCTTCTCGATCTCTTTCCAAACGAGGCTCACTCCGACGAAGATCGCGATGAAGGCGCCGAAGATCAGCGTCGCGCTTAACCCAAGGTCAGTTACGACCCGCGCTTCCTGCCCCGCGGTCAATTCGCCGAGGAAGATCGCCGCCGCCGTCAAGAGCAGCACGAAAACGATCAGGTTATAAAGCACGCGGTCGCGCACCGCTTCGCGAAACGCATTGCGGGCAACCGCGTATATCGTGGAGAAAAAATTCGGATTCGGCACTTTTGTATCGTGATCGCGAGCGGGCAAGCCGCGAGACGTTAATTATTCTACATTAGGTCAATACTTCTTCGCTATCTTGTTGCGAGGCCAGGGCATCTGCCCTCTTGAGACTCAACTCCCGAACAACTTGCCTTGTCTTTCCGAACGGCGACACTTTTCTCAATTCCCGCCGAACGGCGAATCAAACCCCGGCAGCGTAACCTTCTCCTCAGGATGCAAAACCTCACGCTCATCTTTCACCGCATAGATCGCGTCTCGCGGCATTAGCTCCATAAGCGGCGGCAGCTTTTCAGCGAATGCTTCTTTGGCCGCCTCGGCGCTCCCTTTTGTCATCAAATTCCACCACGAAAGCGCCTGGCCTTTGTTGAGCGAGATACCCGTATTCAATGCAGTTGCCGCATCGTCCGGTCTGCCGTTGCGGTCGAGGATGTAAGCAAGCCTCGCGTATAAGAAGGCCGAACGCGGATATGCTCTTAGGGCCTCGCGTATGGTCGATTCCGCGCCATCCAGGTCATTGCCTAAAAGCTGCGCGATCGAAAGCCGTGCGTAATCAACCGATGTCGCTTTTCCTTTGTCGATCGCCCGACGGAAATGCAACGCGGCCGCGTCATACTTCTTATCGGACAACAGATCTTTTGCAAAACCCCATTCGAGCGTCGCATTCGCCGGATCCAGCGAGACCGCCTTTTCGATCGCGGCGTGGCGCACGTCGAGGTCGCTGTCAGACAGTCCGTCGATAGCCGTCTGCAGAGCGACAATTCGGACAACGGAATACGTCCCGAGCATCACCGCGAGAGCGGCGATCGCGGCGAACAGGATGTGCCATTTTGTCTTGCTTGATGATGTGCGTTCGGCGGGCGCGCGACGGCCGATCGTTCCGCCGACCGCTACGGCAAGCACGATAAAGAACGCTATCCCGTTCTGTATGATCCTGAACGAGTAGGCTGTTACAACCGAACTTGCAATGAACGCTGCCAACCCGATGAATGCCGCGATTGCGTAAGGCGATGCTCGTCGAAAATTCCGCAGGAGGTCGATCCCGGAGTAAAAAAGTCCTGCGAGCAGAACGGCGAAGATCAGAAACCCAACGACGCCAAGTTCGGCGGCGATCTGTATGTACTCGTTATGAGCGCGCTCGGCGAGGGCATCATCGGCAAGCGCGAGATTCGGGTCGTCGGGATATCGCCCGGCGTACTGCATTCGATATCGGACGAATTCCTGTCCGAAGTTATCCGCTCCGACGCCCAAGATCGGCGAACTTCTGAACATCTCCACGCCGATATCAAAAAAGAAGGGCCGGATCTGCGCGCTTGCGGCGGATTCGGGTGCGACCACGCGGTCAACCATCGGCGCTTTATCGACCATCAGAACGGGCCAGAAGGTTGCGATCAAGATTGCGGCTATCGCCAAGCCGCCGACTGCGACCGCGTTCTTTCTTGCTTTCCGGAATCGCGGAAAAATGAACGCCGCGGCGGCGAACGCAATGATCTCGATAATAAACACTCCGACGCCGGTTCGGCTAAAACTCATTACGACGAACAGTCCGAGGACGAACACGGTCGCATAACCCAATATTCGCAGCCGTCGTCGCGAAACAAGAGCAAATGCCGCGATGAGCGGAAAGATCGTGTTCGTCAACTCAGTGTATTTCGAGAATCGAAGCCCGAGGGTCGTGCCGCCTTCCTTAAAGATCGAGACGGTAAAGAATTCGACAAGGGGCGAAAGGCTCAGAAGAAGCACAAATACGCACAGCCCGACCGCGAATTGCTCGCGTGCATCGCGTCTGGCGAGTATCCATCTTGCGACGAGATAGTAGCCGAGATAATTTGCCCACACGCCCGTGTGATGTATGACCGACAAAAGGGAATTCGCCCAGAATGCCGAAAGCCCGCTCCAGAGAATGAAAAGTGCGATCGGAGCGACGATCAGCCGTCTCTCGGAGCGCGACATCGCCAACACGCTTTGGGTCAACTCGCCCGTGACCCAACCGTAACCGAGAAGGATCAACAGAAAGATCGACCCCACCGTCTCCGGTCGCCACGGATGCATGAACGCATCCCATTGCGGATAGACATTGATGATCGGCACTAGGAAGATCGCGATCGTCGCCGCGGCAAATATTACCGCCGGCAGGCTTTCCTTTTTCAAGAACGAATTGGTCATCACGCGTGTTTCAAGGATAGCGGAATCTCGGAGAGATCGGTAAACGGGGCTTTGCGTTAAACTTTCGGTCGCGGCGCGTGGAAGATCAAGAAACATATCAAAAGGCCATTCGCAACGTCCGAGATGTTGCGTCAATGAAACATTGTAGCATACGTACAAGCCCTGTCAAGCTTTTTTCTGCCGTGCCGCGAAATAAAAAAGAGGCCGTCTTTTCAGACAGCCTCTTTAATCCATAGACCGATGTTAGTCGATCATTAGTTACCCATAACCGTACCGCCCGTAACCGAGCAGCCAGATGCACAGCTGTAAGTAAGATTCGTTGCTGCGGGGCGGTTAAGGATCACACCGTCGGTAGCGATACCGAAGTTTCGCGTACCGGTTGCGGTAACGCCCGACGAGGACTGGGGCACTGCACCAAATACGAAGGTTGCAGGAGCACTCGGGCTAGCAGCACTACGCTGGCCAGTGAAGGTGTATCCGCTCTTTGCACCGCTGCCGAGCTGGCCGTCAACCAAGTTGATGTTGGCGCCTGCCATGATACCGAGACCGGTGTTGTCCATTGCGCTTGTAGCACCGGCATACTCACCAGCACCATAGGTAGCAGCGTAGGTCATCTGAGCACCATGAACGGTGCGGAGCGAAGAAACGGCCGAACCTTCGTTAGCTGAACGACGTGCAGCAAGCAGGTTCGGAATAGCGATAGCAGCGATGATGCCGATGATAACAACGACGATCAAGAGTTCGATGAGCGAGAATCCCTTTTGGTTTTTCATTTTGTTTTTCACAATCTCCTAAAAATGTTGAAAAGTCTTACGTACCTTTCCCAGGCAGTGCTAGAGATACAAGGAGCGTGCCAAAGGAGAGTTTAGAGTTCATGGAGTTCGTAGAGTGTTGAGTTTATTGAGTTTAGAGCATCGCGGTCGAGAGTGCCGGATGGGAGTTCGGCTACAACGACAAGAAGAATCTACTCAAATTAACGGAAAATGGCAGTTGGGCGGTGACAAAATCTGTAAGTCTGTGTGAGTTTTTAGAGTTTTGAGAGTTACGAGGTGCTCTGCAGATGCTTGCAAAGCCCCATCGTCATCCTCGAAACTTCGTCGAGTAAGTAGTAGATAGCGTCAAAGACATCTCGATCTATATACTCAAGATCCAGGGCGATATAAAGATGAGACTGCGTTTCTGCGGCAGAACCGTGGGCGATGACAAGAAAGTTTGCAAACTCACGGTTCGTGCGGCGACCAAAACCCTCAGCGATATTGGCCATTATCGAGACAGTCGAGCGTCGGATCTGATCTCTCAAGCCGAAATCCCTCGAAAATGCAGAGTCGGCAGTTGCTTCGTATGTTTTCGCAGTAGTTTCGCGGGCTTTCTGCCAAGCTTTAATGTCTTCAAATCGAACGAACGTCGCCATAAAACTCCAAACTCTCCGAACTCTCCGAACTCTCCGAACTCTCCGAACTCTACAAACTCTCCGAACTCCGCATCTGCGCGGACAGTTCGCGGATGTTGTGTTTGTCGAGCAGGTGGCGGAGCGAGCGGACGGGCATTTTGAGGATGTCGGCAGCTTTTGTCTGGCTGCCGCCGCATTGTTTCAGAGCCTCGACGACGTAGGTCTTTTCGAGATTGTCGAGATGGGCAGAGAGGTCGATGCCGTCTTCGGGAAGTTCGAATTCCGAGCGAATGCGGTCGGGGTTGTAGTTCGTTATGTGGGTAGGAAGGCGTTCGGGCTGGATCGCGTCGGTGCGTTCGAGGGCGACGGCACGCTCGATCGTGTGTTCGAGCTCGCGTACGTTGCCGTGCCAGGCGTAATTCTCAAGCAGTTCGAGCGTATTTGGAGAGACGCCGATCGCGCGGCCGGTCATCTCCGCAAATTTCGCGACAAAATGATCTACAAGCATCGGGATGTCATCGCGGCGTTCGCGCAAGGGCGGCAGTTCGATCGGGATCACCGAAATTCGGTAAAAGAGGTCTTCGCGGAATGTGCCTTCATCGGACATCTTGCGAAGATCTCGGTTCGTTGCGCCGATAACGCGTGCGTTGATAGCGATCTCTTCATGTGCGCCGACAGGACGCACACGCTTTTCCTGCAGTACGCGGAGCAATTTCACCTGCATCGCAAGCGACATCTCGCCGATCTCGTCAAGGAAGATCGTGCCCGTGTTCGCCGCCTCAAACAGGCCTTTGCGGTTCGTGTTCGCGCCGGTAAAGGCGCCCTTCATATAGCCGAAGAGTTCGCTTTCGAGCAGGGTTTCCGTGAATGCGCCGCAGTTAATCGAAATGAAAGGCTTCTCTGCACGCGGACTAAGGTCGTGGATCGCGCGAGCGACGAGTTCTTTTCCCGTGCCGCTTTCGCCGTGGATCAGTACTGTCGAGGGAACTTCCGCAACCGTCTCTATCATCTGAAATATCGCTTGCATCTTGGCGGAACTGCCGACGATATTCTTGACGCTCCCGCGTTCACGCTGCGCCCGCTTGAAGGCACGATTCTCGACAATTAGCTCCTGCTTTTCGAGGACCTTGCGGACGATCAGTTTTAGTTCCTCGACGTCGAATGGCTTTTCGATGAAATCTTCCGCACCGAGCTTGAAGGCCTCGCGAGCGTTCTCAACGGACGAGAACGCCGTCATCAAGATAAGCCCAAGGTCGGGCTGTGTCTCGCGGATCGCGCGCAGCATCTCGATGCCCGTCATATCCGGCATCTTTACGTCCGAAACAACCACGTCTGACGGCTCGGCTTCAAGGGCTTCGAGACCCTCGCGTCCATTGCGAGCAGTTCGCACAGAATGCCCGTCCAACTCAAAGACGTGTGTCAGGAGTTGTCGGTAACTCTGCTCGTCGTCAACGATCAATATCTTTGCCATTAATGCGTTTTAGCGTTTCCGTCCGCCCGGGGAATCACGCTTGCGGAGCGCGCGAACGGTTCAGGCCTATTATCTCACAAAATGCTGCGTTAGAGGTCAACAGATGCTTCGTCATCTTTTTGCACCTTCAAAAACTTGTTCAGATGCGGATTCGGCGGGTCCGATTCGTGCTTTGCCAAAGCAGGCAGCGCCTTGCTGTCGGTCGGAAGGTCGATGACGATCGTCGTGCCTTTATTCTCCTGACTGCGGACGCTGATCGTGCCGTTGTGATCGCGCACGATCTGATAGACGATAGAAAGACCGAGGCCTGTGCCGCCTGTGCGTGAACTTGAGAAAGGTTCGAAGAGACGCTCGACCTGTTCGGGCGGCATTCCGCAGCCCGTGTCCGCGAACGTGATCCGAATTCGGTTGTCGAGGATCTTTTCAATTGAAACCGTCAGCTTTCCGCCGTCCGGCATTGCGAGGATCGCGTTCCGGCTCAAATTCCAAAATATCTGCTTCAGCTGCGACGCGTCGCCGGAAAGATTGATCGGGCCGTCTCCCGTCGCGTCGATGAGTTCGTGGCCGTCCTGCACGTCAGGGCTGTGTTTTAACAGCATCAAGTTCTCGCGAAGAACTTCGCGGATATCGACATCGGCAAATTCAGCCGTCGCCGGCCGTGCATAGCTCAGGAAGTTCGTAATGATGCCGTTCAGCCGGTCAGATTCTTTGAGAATGATGTCCATCAGACCGGCCTGCGAAGAACCGGCGGTCGTTGACGATTCGAGCACCTGTATTGCGCCGCGCATCGCGCCGAGCGGGTTCCGTATCTCGTGCGCCAGCCCGGCGGCAACGCGTCCGACCGCCGCTAGACGATCTTTACGCCGCACATTCTCTTCCATCGAGCGGATCTGCGTAACGTCCTGAAAGGTGATGATAAGGCCCGACGCCTCACCTTCGCGGGAGTAAAGATGGGCAATGCTGTACCCGACACGGACGAGAAAGCCCTCGGGCGTAGAAAGCTCGGTCTCAAAACGCGGAGCCTGCTCGCCCGCTTCCGCAGCCGCGACCGACATTGCGATCGGCCCGCGAATATCTCCGAAAATGATCGCGATATTCTCGCCCGTCACCTCATCGGCGTGATGCCCCGTGATCTCAGCGGCCGCGGCATTGAATGTAAAGATCGTTCCGTCGAGATCGGTCGTGATAAGGCCGGAGCGGATGGATTCGATTATCCTTTCGTGGAGAAGTCGAAGGCTGGCCAGCGTTTTCGCAGTCTCGCGGAGTTCTTCGCCGGACGAATGCCTATCCGACAGCCGAGACGAAAGCAGCCCGACAACAAGGAACGCGACAACGTGAAAGCTAACGATCTGTACGAACTTGCCCGGCGGCTGATCCATGCCTGTTGAATCGAGCACACCTGCGGCGACCAAGCCCGACATCGTTACGAAGACCGCAGAACAGAACATCGCCATCAAGAGCGTTGCAAGCGGTTTCAAAAAGAAACTGCCGACACCGATGATCACGATATAGAGAGTTATGTAAGGTGAAGAAAGATCGCCGGTTCGCCAAACGAGCCAAGTCGTAAGGAAGACGTCGAGGACGAACTGCACTCTTAATTGCCAAACTATCGAGCGGCTCAGGCGAAGCAAAAAGAAATATACGATCGTGAGCCCGACAGAAATAACGAATACGAGAAAGAGGCCTTCGGGGAAGTTATCGACCGACAGCCGAAACGTTCCGCTATGCCATACCCAACTTGCTACGAGCAGGAGAAAGGTTACGACGAGTCGCCCGATTATCAGCGTCTGCACGCGGACGACCTTACCGGTATTGGCTGGAATTAGATTTTCGTCTAAACTCGTCATCTAAGAGAAGGACAATTGACTATGGCAGAAATGGAAAACTCTCCGCTTTTCGAAGCACGCCCGTGGGGCTCGTTCACGATCCTGGAAGAGCGCGACGGTCATAAGGTCAAAAGGATCGACGTTCTGCCGGGAAAGCGGCTTAGCTATCAGCGTCACAAACATCGCAGCGAGCATTGGTTCATTATTGCCGGCACGGCTAAAGTAACACTAAACGGGCAGCAAAGCCTTGTCAACGCAAACAACGCTGTGGATATCCCTGCCGGCACCGCCCATCGTGTCGAGAATCCGAGCGGGGAGGACCTTGTGTTCATCGAAGTTCAGACCGGTACCTACTTCGGCGAAGACGACATCGAACGCCTTGAGGATGACTTCGGCCGCGTCTAACTGTTCGAGAGAGCTATGATCTCCCGCGCCGCCTCTGCAATATCTTCAACCGTTAGGGTCGGTTGGACATCCAGCAATTCCTTATGTGCTGCTCCATAACCTGTTGATACTAAACAGGTTTGCATCCCGGCATTGTAACCCGTTTGGATGTCGAGATCTTTGTCTCCGACGAACCAAGAACGCGAGAGGTCGAGCGAGTGTTCCTTGGCGGCACGCTCGATCAAGGCCGTCTTCGGCTTTCTGCATTCGCAACCGGCATCTGGTAAATGCGGGCAATAGTAGAATCCGCTGATCAGATCGCCGAATTCTGCTCTAAGAGCTTCGTGAATGTTATGCATATCGTTGGGAGTAAAGAAGCCGCGGCCGATCCCTGACTGGTTCGTAACGACGAAAAGCATAAATCCCGCGTCGATCAACTGCTGCAAGGCCGATCTCGTGAACGGAAAGATCCGCAGGTCTTCTACTCGCGAGAGGAAATTCACCTCTTCGATCAAAGTACCGTCGCGATCAAGAAAGATGGCAGGGATAAGTGCTGTGTGTTCAGTCATTTATGGATAAATAGTTCAGAATACGCTCGAAGATGTATTCCGGCTTGATACGCGTCATACATCGATGGTCGATCGGACATTCTTTCAACATACAGGGCGAACAATCGACAGGATGGGTGATGACTTCGGCGTTCGGCGAGAACGGCCGCGTCGTTACTGGATTCGTCGGCCCGAAGAGGACAAACGTCTTCGTTCCGACGGACGGCGCAATGTGCGCGAGCCCCATATCATTTGAGATCATCACGTCGCTCACCGCAAGAATGGCGACTGCCAAAGCGAGATCGGTCTGACCCGAAAGATCGGTCAATTTCGCGTCGCTTAGTTCCGCAACCCTCGCCGCCGTATCGGCCTCTGCCTTTGAGCCGAGGATGATGAGCGACGCATGCGCGTCGAGCATACCGGCGAGCCGAGCATAACTTTCAGCCGGCCACCGTTTCGCAAGCGAATTGTGCGATCCCACGCCGAGAGCGATCAAAGGCTTAGAAAGATGCACGCCGGCACCGCGTAGAAAAGAGCGAGCCTCGGTTATCCTTTCGTGCGAAACGTCGATGTGCGAGTCGGGTTCACCGAAGTGCGGTTCGCGGCCTGTGATGCGTTTGATCGCGGCCCCTACGAGGTCGAGATAATAGAAGCTCTCGTGAGCGCGGTTCTTCCATTCCGGCACGGCGATCGCATCGGTCAGCAGCAAACCGCGTGCGTCTTTGTTATACCCGATGCGTATCGGTATCCGCGAAAGTGCAACCGTCATCGCGGATTCGAACGAATTCGGAAAAAGTATCACGACATCGAATGCGTCGCTCCGCAAGAATTTAGAATTGTCGAGAATATCGAGAACCCGCCATTTTGCCGGGTTATAGGTGATGATCTCGTCGATAAAATCTGCATCGCGAAAAAGTCCGTCAGCCCAACTTCGTGAATGAAGTGTGATCTGATCCAACGGGAAGGCGCGTCGGAGTTCGCGAAGGGCGGGCACGGACATTACGGCATCGCCGATCCAATTTGCCGAGCGGACGAGTATCTTCATTTCGCGGTCGAGCGGAAAAGTGTTGCGAGTCCTTCCTCGACCGAGATCTTAGGGCTCCAGGCGAGTTCGTGGTCGATGAGGCTTAGGTCTGAGACGTAATTAAGAGGCGATGGATCAGGCAGTTTTGTCTCGTTGTCGATGATCGCCTGAAGGCCTGAAACCTCCTCCATTTTCTCGACAAGCTCCTTCATTGAAACGGCGTTCTTTCTGCCGCCGCCAAGGTTGTACTTTCCGTGTCGGACCGCAGAATCGAGGAAGGCATCGCACGCCGCCGAGATGTCATCGACATGAATTATGTCGCGAACCGGCCGACCGGCGGCAGGTAGAGCGATCGGTTCGCCGAGGTTTATCGATTCTGCGATCGCGCCGACAAAGTTTGGTGAATTACCTTCGCTCGCCGGTGCATAAGGCGTCGAGAGCCGGAAGATACAGCTCCGAAAGTCGTTCATATTTGCGTAAAGCTCGACGTAGCTTTCGGCGATATACTTCGACCATTCGTAAGCCGTTTGGCCCAAATAATCGATCGGACAGGTTTCCGGGACCTCTGAATATTGATCCGCAACGCGAGCATATATGTCCTTTGTTGACATAAAGATAAATGTGCCGCCCTTACGCATTGCCTTAAGTATCTTTCGCGTTCCGTCAACATTCACGTTGAGCGTATTCTCGGAGCCGACGCCCGAGCGATCGAGGCTTGCCGCGAGATGAATCACAACGTCATACGCTCCCGCCGCCCGTGCGTGTTCGACGTTCAAGATGTCCTTGCCGTGCCGGAGCGAAAGATCGTCCGCCTTAAAGTGCGAACGGATGTGCGTACCCAAATAGCCGCTACCGCCTGTTACGAGTATCTTCACACTTCAATTAGATAGGATTCTTTCTCCTACATCAAGACCGTCGGAATATAGTAAAATAAAAAGACGGTCGCAGTTCGTGCCGCCCGCCCACTTTTCAAGTAATGCCCGATAGCCCAAGCTCCAATAACATTCGCTCGAAGAAGCCTCCAAAGGCATGGCTAAAGAAGCATCGTCCGCAGGAAGCAAAAGCAATTCCGCGTTCGAGGTTTCGGCGCGTGCTTCGGATGATCTTTAATGCGTGGACGCTGTCGATCGCAGGTATCTTGATCGTCGCCGCGTTCTTGACCGCTACATACTTTTGGTTCGACTTTTCGGGCACGATCGACCGCAAGCTTTTGTCCGGCGAAGTTTTTACGCCGAACGCCGGGATATATTCGGCTCCGAAGACCCTCCGCAAGGGCGAGAAGATCTCGCGTGACGAGCTGATCGCTTACCTGAAGTCTGCCGGCTACATAGAACGCAGCGACAAAGCCGATCAGTCACGGAGCCGATATTCGATCGACAGCGAAAATTTTGGGATCGAGCCCGGTGCGTCCGCAATGATCGACGGGCAAAAGGCTTTTCCGGCGTTGACGGTAAAATTCTCGAAGGACGGGAAGGCGGTAGATGCCATAGGCGACCGCGATTCCGGGAACCAGGTAAATGACGCCCGCCTTGAGCCGAAAATGCTCAGCTCTATCGCGAGCGAAGGCGACGGACGCCGACGCACGGTGAGTTTCAACGACATCCCGCCGATATTGGTGAAAGCGATCACCGTTACCGAAGACCGTGCCTTCTTCGATCATTACGGTGTAAATTTTCGCGGAATCGCGCGTGCTGCTTGGCGCCGATACGAAGGCGATGATGCGGGGCCGCTCGCGAATCAAGGCGGTTCGTCTATCACGCAGCAACTTGTAAAGAATCTGCTGCTCTCGAACGAGCAGACTCTGACCCGCAAGATGACGGAAGCTTATATGTCCGTGATCCTCGAAACCCGGCTTACAAAGCAGGAAATCTTCACGCTCTACGCGAATCAGATATATCTCGGGCAACAATCGGGCGTGTCGATCTACGGCGTCGGTGAGGCGGCAGACGCGTATTTTGGAAAGGACGTTGCGCAACTCACGCTGCCGGAGGCGGCCTTCATTGCGGGCATCATTCGCAGTCCGAATCGGTACAGTCCGTACAAGCATCCTGAAAAGTCACAGGAGCGCCGCAATCAGGTCCTGCAGTCTATGGTAGAGGCCGGAGAGATCACGCCTCAAATCGCCGAGGCAGCCAAGACGTCGCCCATCGAGTTGAAGAAGATCGACAGCAAACGCGATCTGCAGGGGATGCCGTATTTTTCGCAGTACGCGATAGAACAGCTTCCGAAACTCGTTTCCGACCCCGAAGCTCTTCAGCACTTACGTGTTTATACGTCAATAGACCCGGACCTGCAGAAAATGGCGTACGAAACCGTCGCAAAACGTCTTGTCGCGTTAGATAAATTCTTTCCAAAGAAGAAGGACAATTTGAACGCCGCACTCGTCTCGATTCGTCCGAAAACGGGTGAGATAGTTGCCATGGTTGGCGGCCGCGACTATTTGCAGAATCAATTCAACCGGGCGACGGATGCAAAACGCCAGCCGGGAAGCGTCTTTAAGCCTTTTGTTTATGGGACGGCGATAAACTCGGCGTACGATTCAGGTTCGCGTGTGTTTACCGCGGCGACGGTCATCAAGGACGAGAAGAAGGTCTTTACGTTCAACCAGGATTCGTACTCGCCGAATAATTTCGGAGACACGTTCTCGGGCAAAGAACTGACACTCCGCGACGCTCTTGTAAAGAGCAAGAATGTGATCACGGTCGATCTTGCGATGCAGCTAAATATCGGCAAGGTGATGAATCTCGCCGCAAAGGCGGGCTTTCCGAAGGTCGAGAAAGCATATCCCTCGATGGCTTTGGGAACCGCTGAGGCGACGCCGCTCGAGGTCGCGACCGCATACACGATGTTCGCAAATCTCGGCGACCGCGTACTCCCAACGCCGATCACGCAGATCACGAGCGGTGATGGCCGTACCGAGAAGCTTGTTACGCCCGACCGCCAGTCAGTTATCCGTCCGGATGTCGCATACATTATGGACGATATGATGAAGGACGTCATCAACCGCGGAACGGCCGCAAGCGCAAAAGCTTGGGGCTTCCAGAATGTGCCTGGAAAGACGGCGTTTGCGGGGAAGACCGGAACGTCGCGCGACGGCTGGTTCGCGGGGTTCACGCCGGATCTGGTTACGGTCGTGTATGTCGGGTTTGATAACGGCGACGACCTCGGAATGCAAGGCTCGGATTCCGCGTTGCCGATATGGGCAGATTTTATGAAGGCGGCTCTCTCTCTTCACCCGGAATGGAACGGCGATTGGGCGATGCCCGCCGGAATTCGCCGAGCCGAGATCGACATTCGCAACGGTTCGCTCATTCGTCCACTCGACGACCTTACATCGACCGATCCGAACGCGGCGGTTTCGCCGACGCCGACGCCGATGCCGCCAAGCCCGGGCGTCGATCCGTCTCTGATAGACGAACCTCCTTCGACCGAGGCCGCCGAACCCGAAATTTACGTCACAAATGTCCCGAAAGAGTTTGTGCGAACCGAGCTTTTTATATCGGGAACCTTGCCGAATCGTCAGTTGATCTCGACCGAGGATGCGTTGGCAGGAGATGGGCCGCTGCCTTTACCAAATCCAACGCCGATAGTAGAAAGCTGGTCGGATTCGGCCGCAACGCCGAATGAACCGGCCGGCGAGGAACCTGAACAGAAGCCCGCGAAAGAACTCGTAACCGTGATGATCTGCCCGCTGACCGGTATGCGTGCGACATCGAAGTGCCCGCAGCGAGAGTCACGGAGCTTCCCAAAGGGTAGAGAGCCGAAGGAATTCTGCACGGTTCATCGTTAGTAAAGTTTTTTTAGAAAATGTGCAAGAAAGGTTTCCAACCTCGTTCTTACAAGCGCGAGGTTGGGAGAAGTGTATTCTGAGGCGGGGCGTTTTCATGCTTTCTTAGAACGGCCGATCTCATCCGCTCGTGTAATAGAATGCGGAGGCAACGACCGTTTGCTCACTCGGTCTGCCTGCAAAGAGCCGCGAGGATCGGTGAGCGTAAAAGGAAAAAAAACAATGAGAAGATCAGTGATTCTTGGAACAGTTTTGGCGGCTTCGGCCGCATTGGCGTCAGCTTGTTCGGGCACCGCCGCGCCGAACGCAAAGCCGACAACGGCGTCGCCGACTCCGAGCGCAACGGCACCGGCAAGTCCGGCAGGTTCGCCCGTGGTTTCGCCCACAAACGACACAAAGGGCAAGGTGAATTCGACCGACGTCAAGCCTGTCGATCCGAAGGCCGACGTAAAGGCGGACGATAAAAAGGCCGTCGAAAAGCCGGAAGTTAAGACGGACCAGAAGGCCACTGACGGCAAAAAAGTCAACTGAAAAAGAAGATCCGCGCCATAGGGCGCGGATCTGATCTACCGAGGAGGAAGTGAACGATCTCGTTTGCTTCATCTCCCTCGCGTCTCTGCGGCCACGTTCGAATATGCACGTTCAGCCGCAGAGACACCGAGAGACCGACTAGGAAGTTACTTCATATCCAACGCCTTCGCGAGGAACGCATAGATGTCAGCTTGCTGCTGTATGGCAAGCGTTGTCGGAAGTCCGGCACCGTGACCGCCGCGTGTCTGTATGCGGATCAGGACGGGAGCATCACCTGCCTGCGCGTACTGCATCGCGGCAGTGTATTTGAAGCTGTGAGCAGGGAAGACACGGTCGTCATGATCGGCCGTCGTAACGAGGACTGGCGGATATTTCGTGCCTTTCTTCGCGTTGTGATAGGGCGAATATTCGTACATCGCTTTGAAATCTGCAGCGTCTGTAGGATTGCCGTAGTCACTTCGCCACGCCCAGCCGATAGTGAACTTATCGAACCGCAACATATCCATTACGCCGACTTGCGGGACAGCCGCCGCAAAAAGATCGGGGTGCTGATTCAAGGTCGCGCCGACGAGAAGGCCGCCATTCGAACCGCCGTTTATCGCAAGCTTCGGTGTCGAAGTATATTTATTTGCGATCAGCCACTTACCCGCCCAGGCAAAATCGTCGAATACGTTCTGCTTCTTGAGCCTAGAGCCGCCCGTCCACCAATCCTTGCCGTATTCGCTCCCTCCGCGTAGACACGCTACGGCATAAACCCCGCCCATTTCGAGCCAGCCGACACGCGCCACCGAGAATCCGGGCGTCATAGCAATGTTGAATCCGCCGTAACCGTAAAGGAGCGTCGGATTCGTGCCATCGAGCTTGATTCCTTTCTTGTAGGTCAAAAACATCGGGATCTTTGTACCGTCCTTCGAGGGATAGAACACCTCTTTGACCTCATATAGCGACGGATCGAATTTAACGTTCGACTTGCGGAAGAGTTTGCTCGCGCCGGTCTTCATATCGTAGCTATAAATGGTCGGCGGAGCGTTGTAGCTCGAGTACGAATAGAACGTCTCACTATCCTTACGCTTGCCGCCAAAGCCGCCTGCAGAACCGATTCCGGGAAGTTTTACGTCGCGGACGAATTTTCCGGCGGTCGTGAAGATCTTGATGGCCGTGTGTGCGTCTTTCAGATAATTAACGACGAACTTGTTGCTATCCAGCAGGTTCACGCCCGCGATCGAGTCCGCCGTCTGCGGGATCACGTCAACGAACTTGTGTTCTCGCGCGAGGACATCGACCTTCACGATCTTGCCGCGCGGAGCGTCCTTGTCGGTCTGGAAGTAGAACGTCGAACCGTCGTTGCCGATGAAATTCCAACTGTTGTCGAGATTTTCGACGACCGGCAGAAAGCCGGCCTTTTCCATCTTAAGATTCTTGACGTAAACCATATTCATCCGTTCGGTGCCCTTGCCGACCGTGATGATGAGCCAATTTCCGTCTTCGCTGATCTCGGCGCCTGAGAAATATTCCTTATTGTCAGGCCGCTCGTAAATGACCTTATCGTCGGATTGTGGAGTTCCGAGTTCGTGGTAATAGATCTTTTGGAAAAAGGTGTTTTCTTTAAGTTCTTCGCCTTTTGCGGTCGCCGCGTAACTCGAATAATAAAATCCGCTATTGTCCTTGCTCCAAGCCGAAACCCCTTGGCGATTCGGCGCAAGCGTGTCAGGCAGATTTTTGCCTGTCGCCGTGTCCATCACGTGCCATTCGGTACGGTCGCTGCCGGCGATCGCCACGCCATACGCCCAAAGCTTGCCGTCGTCCGTGAAGTTCGATCCAGACAGTGCTGCGGTGCCGTCGGCGAGTATCTTATTCGGATCGAAGAAGACTTTGCCTTCGTCCGCAACTGAATTCGCGCGATAAAGTACGCTCTGATTCTGGAGTCCGTCATTCTTCGAATAGATATAGAAGCCGTCCGCAACCTTCGACGGAGCGGAAAAGCGTTCGTAGTTCCAAAGCTCTGTCAGGCGTTCCTTGATCTTTTCGCGTTGCGGGATCTTCTCGAGATACGATTCGGTCAGCTTATTCTCGGCATCGATCCAAGCACGCGTTTGCGCGGACTCGGTGTCCTCCATCCAACGGTAAGGATCCGGAACCTTCACGCCGTGAAAGTCATCGACCTGATCCGAGCGCTGAGCCGCAGGATATGCGAATTTTGTCTGGGCCGGAAAACTTACCGACAAGAACGAGAGAAGAAGGAAAAGGGCAAAACTCTTTTTAAGCATTTTCGTAACGGATACCTCGCATTTGAATTGATGCGAAGAGTATAGACCGCGAGCAAGCTAAAAAGAAACGGGCTGTCTAAAAGATCGTGATGTCGGTTCGGTCGGAATTGATGGGGCGGATCATCAAGCGTTCGTCCTTGGTCGAAAGCGGGATCCAATTGCGGCCTTCGTACAGGGCGGCTTCTGCCCTAGCCGCGTTCATCGGTTTGGCGAGGAGATAGCCCTGGCCGTAGTCGCAGCCGAGGTGCTGAAGGACGGAAAGTTGTGACGGCGTCTCGATGCCCTCGGCGATCACCTTCATTCGCAGGTTTTTCGCTAGCGAGACGATCGTCTGCAGGATCTCGGAATCTTCGCCATTCGGCCCGACGCCGGAAACGAACGAGCGGTCGATCTTGATAGTATCGAATGGAAGTTTGTGCAGTATGCTCAGACTCGAATATCCGGTTCCGAAATCGTCGAGGCTCAAAAGGACGCCCAATCTCTTGAGATCTTTCAGAAGTTTCAAGGTGAATTCGGGATTGTCCATCGCTGTACTCTCGGTTATTTCCAGCTTTAGACCATCGGCGGCGAGTTTCGATCTCTCAAGCGCGTATTCGATGTCGTAAATAAGGTCTTCGCTCGACAGATGCTTGCCGGAAATGTTGACGCTTACCACGAGATCGCGCGTTGCCGCCGAGATCTTTCGCCATTCAGCCATCTGATCGGTCGTCTCACGCAGGATCCACTTGGTGATCGGAATGATCAAGCCGGAATCTTCTGCGATCGGGATGAATCTCGCAGGCGGAATGTTTCCGAATTCGCTGTGGTTCCAGCGTAGCAGCGATTCGAAGCCGAGCAGTTTGCCGTCAGAGAGTCGGACGAGCGGTTGATAGTGCATCGAGAGTTCGCCTCGATCGACGGCGTGGCTTAGATCCATCTCAAGACGGACACGCTCAAGAAATCGCGTCCGCAGATCTTTGGTGAAGACAGCGACCCCTTCCCGCTGCGCCTTTGCGAAATTCATCGCGATGTCGGCGTCGCGAAGAACCTCCTCCGGCATCGTATATTCCATATCGGCGGGCGCAATGCCAATGTTCACACTCACAGAGATCCTGTTGCCGCTTAGAGAAAATGGCTGCGAAATGCTGTTGTGTATCCGCTGCGCGACCTTCTTTGCCTTTGCCGCGGTCGAAGGGCCTTTAAGGACGATCGCGAATTCGTCGCCGCCGATGCGTGCAACCGTGTCAGAAGGCGTTACAAGCCGTAGGAAGCGACGTGCGGCGATGCTAAGGACCTTATCGCCGATTGTATGCCCTAGGCTGTCATTGATATTTTTGAATCTTGAAAGGTCCAGAAAAAGGACGTGAAAAACGGCGCTGTTGTCTCGGCGATACTTCGCGATCCGCGACATAAGCTTTTCGCCGAAAAGCTTTCGGTTTGCAAGCCCGGTCAGAGCATCGTGAAGCGCCGCGTGCTGAAAATCTTGTTCACTCTTTCGAAGAGCAAGGTTGGCACGCTCCTGGCTTTCGAGCGAAACGGCGAGTTCCGCGGCGTGAACTTCGGCTTCTTTGCGGAGGGTACGTTCGGTCTCGGCTTTTTCACGCTGGACCTCCTCGACCTCGTGCATTGCTTGCTTGATCTCATTGACCGATCTGCGATAGCTGAAATATACGATTCCAATGCCGACGCACGAGACAACCGCCGTCAATACATCGCCGTACGTCGCCAACATATAGACGAGAGCGGCAAGGCCCGCACCGAGCATGTGCATCATTGCCCGGTGCGGAAAATCCCGTCTCCAATTTCGGTACGCGTCTATTTGACGATGTTTCGCTCTCAAGAAAGACATCAATAATGAAGCGAAACTGAAATGCAGTACCGAAATGATGCCCAAAGTCACTATGAGATGTTGGGTGCTGCCGACGACACGGCTGGCGAGTTCTGTGGATGGCAAAACGCTCCATATCAAATATGCGCCAGTGAACGATGCCACGTTGAGGGCGATGTTGACCGGCACCATCAACCGATCGAATTTGAAACCGTGACGGTAAAGATAGATACAGTTTGCCGCCGTCTCAACAACGGCTACAAGTATCGCTGTCGGACCGCCGTAGAACAAGAAAGCAAGGTAGATGCACGCGTCCCCAAAAGTGAGTGCGATATCGGTACCAGGCATTGGGATGCTGGCTCTAGGCGTGATGACGATCGCGAATAGAAGCAGTGCCGCGAGCAGCGGGGTTGTGTTTGCGACGTCGAAGTTTGCGACCGCAAATGCGAGAGCGCCGACACCTAACGCGATCGTTAAGAGCCGGGAGAATTTCTTGTGTGGGTCGAGTGCCATCCTTGAAAGGGCGATCCTTAGACAGATCGAAAAGTTGGCGAAAGCAAATGCCATACTAAGTTTAACACGCGTTCAACGCTAGAATGCAAGGATTATTTTAGTTGGCTTTGTCACGATCTAGACTCTGTGTATATAGAATATACAAGAATAGCATGTAAAGTTAGTATCCATGCCATTTCTAAACCCTTGATAAAACACCAAGTTACGCGGATATGTGCAGTGGTGAGTAGTAAGTATGCAGGTAATCCGGTGGATCTCGGAAGTCAGAAGTTCATATCCTGAGGGTGCTGTAAGTGTTGCAAATGCAGGGGTTAGCGAACCATTCTTCGCGGGCTCCGGTTGTGGCACGCGGTTTGAATTAAAGAGGGCGAAAGACGCCGAAGCATAGGGCTTCCAAAAAAAATAAAATACTGGAGAAGGGAAAATGAAAAAGACAATCGCAGGACTCGCACTCGGACTGATTCTCACGGCAGGAAACGCATTCGCAGGCGACGGAATCATCATTGGTAGCCTCGTTGACGACGGTGGCACTCGCACACAGTCGGCTTGCACGAGCCAGAACGGAACCCGTGACATCCTCCTTGAGAGCGCAACGGGCATCATCATCACCGATTTCACCGGCATAATCATCACGGATCTCGTCGGTCTCATCGTCTCGGACCGTTCGGCTCCGTCGAATTGCAGTGCCCGTGGCGGTCTTCTCGTCTCGGACTAAAGATTGGGTTGTGACACACCGGGGTACCACGGTGACACCAACCGAATGGCCCGTCGCGAAAGCGGCGGGTCATTTTTCTTTTTCTTTACGAAATTGGCCTCAATGAACGCAATCTCGCGACAGCGTCAGGAAGCACACTGAGCAGCGTGTCGATCTGATCGGCGGTATTTTGCCGCCCGAGGCTGAAGCGGATAGCTCCGCGGGCGACATCGTCTCCGTGACCCAATGCACGGATGACAGGCGATGGTTCGAGCGATCCGGACGAACACGCCGATCCGGTCGAAACAGCTATGCCTTGCATATCGAGGGCGATCAAAAGGGCTTCTCCCTCTATCGATCGGAACGAGATGTTCGCGATATTCGGAAGGCGTTCGAAGCGGTCGCCATTTGGGATCGCTTCCGGGATCGTTTCAAGAATATAGTGCTCGATCCGGTCGCGGATCGATCGGATGCGTGTGTCAAGGTCCGAGAGGTTGGATCCAGCCAACTCAGCCGCCGAGCCAAGACCAGCGATGCTAGCGACATTCTCAGTTCCGGCACGCGTCCCGCGTTCTTGCCGACCGCCGATATTCTGCGGGTGCAGCCTGACGCCGCGGCGAACGTAGAGGCCGCCGATACCTTTCGGACCGTTGATCTTGTGCGCGGAGAAAGAGAGCAGGTCGCAGCCGATCTCTTCAACATCAATCGCGATCTTCCCGACGGCCTGAACCGCGTCGGTGTGGAACCAGATCTTCTTTCCCGTTTGTCGCAGTTCGCGCACCAAGCGACCGATCTCGCCTATCGGTTGCAAGGTGCCGATCTCATTATTTGCAGCCATCACGGTGATCAGGATCGTGTTGTCGCGAATGGCCTCGCGAACATCGCCGATCTTCACGACGCCGTTCTCATAAACCGGCAGGACGGTAAGTTCGACGCCTTTATTTTGAAGGTCCTCGCATACGGATTCGACGGCCGGATGTTCGATCGCGGAAAGTATGACGTGGTTCCCATGGCGCAAATTTGCCTCAATAAGGCCGCGGATCGCTAGATTATTTGATTCGGTTCCGCCGGACGTGAATATTATCTCGTTCGGGCGAGTCGCATTCAGGAGAGACGCAACTTGGTGACGGGCACGATCGACCGCCATTTTCGCCTTCTGGCCAAAGGTGTGGATGCTGGACGCATTGCCAAAATCCGTGGTCAGATACGGCATCATTGCTTCAAGCACGGCAGGGTCGAGCGGCGTGGTTGCGCTATTGTCTAAATAAATACGATCGAGCACGATGGTTCGAGTATAACGCTTTTGCGGCGAGTCGTTGGAAACTCAAAAGTCGAAATCCAATGGCATTCCGTCAAGAAGCTCGGCAAATGCTTGCCGTTAGTGCTTATAAAGGATAAATTATTAGGTTGGCGGCAAGGTTGGTAATAGGTTAAGTAAAAGAAATGGATTTTGCGACAAAAGAGATATTCAAGCGGTATGCGAGCATGGTCGTCGGGCGACAAATGTCACCCGTTTTCCTGAACATTCTAGTAACGAGTGTCTGCGATATGCGGTGTACGCATTGTTTCTTCACGGAGGAACTGGACGACCGGCCGAGAAAGAAGCTCCAGATGAAGGCCGATGAGATCGCCCGCATCTCGGAAACATTGGGCGGAAATCTCGGTGTGCTTGTGCTCGCCGGCGGCGAACCGTTCACTCGAAAGGACCTTCCGGAGATAGTACGAGCTTTTTATGAGAATAATAAGCTCGATTCCGTTTACCTGATGTCCAACGGGCAGATCCATCCGAGGATCTTCCCGGATGTCGCAAGGATCATGGACGAATGTCCGAAATTGAACGTCTCGGTCGCGCTTGGTATCGACGGACTAAAGGATGCGCACGAAAAGATCCGCCGAAAAGAGGGAAGCTGGGACAAGGCGATCCATACCGCGCGCACGTTGCAGGAGATGAAGAAAGAGCAGTATCCGCAGCTCGATATACAGACCTGTACCTGCGTGATGCACTCGAACGAGGACACGATCTTCGAGTGGTACGATTTCCTGAAGTACGACCTAAAGCCGGACAAGGTCAATATCAACTATATTCGTCCGCCGTCGGCTGACCCGACAGAACTCGAGTTCGATCATCGGCGTTACCAGGAGTTGTCGCATATGATCCTCGAGGACACAAAGAACGCCGCGTTGAAGAATAGTTACGGCGGCGATTCGGGTATGTTCAAGGCTGCGGTGGATATCTATATGCACGACATCATCGCGAAAACGAAGGAAGAGAGCAAGGCTCAGCTCAAATGCTATGCAGGCTCTGCCGGGGCGGTGATCTACGATAACGGAGCGTTGTCGTCCTGCGAAAACAAGCCGGACGTGCTTAATTTGCGTGATTTCGACTGGGATTTTCAAAAGGCCTGGCACAGCGATGCAATGAAAGTCCGCCGCAAAGAGGTTGCGGACGGTTGCTATTGCACGCACGAATCGAATTGCTATTATCCTTCGCTGCCGCTGAACCCCGGCCACCTTCTAAAGATCAAGAAGCTCGAACGAGATATGAAGAAGGCCGCTGAAAAGATGAAATTCGAAGCGGCAAAAGAGGTTGTTCTTAAGGTGTGAGGATCATAGGTGAAAGGCGAGTTCGCGACTCGTCTTTCTGTTCAGATCGCTGCGTGAGTCCGAAATTTTCCACCATTGCAGTGATCCTGACGAAATGCGTATGACGGTCCCCGTTCGTGGTACTATTGCAATCGCCAATGGTACGCATGGAGCGAACCTTCTAGACGCGGATCGATCTTGTTGTTGATGACTCACGAAAGTTTCTATAAATGCCGCCGACTACACCGAAAATTCTAATCATCTCTTCCGATACGGGCGGCGGCCACCGTTCGGCGGCTAAGACCATTTCGGACGGATTTCAGAAGTTTTGGCTTGGAGATAACGTCGCCGTTCGCACGATCAGGGCGATCGAGGATGCTCATCGCATTACCGAACGCTTGGTGAATGTCTATAACTGGATCCTTCAGAACAAGCAGCATTGGATGAAGTATCTATATTGGACCGTCAACAAGATGCGGCCGGAAAAGAGCAGCTTCCTCCATCGCAAATGTTTCGCTTACACGCGGGACGTATTCGAGAAGTGGTGTCCGCACATCGTCGTGAGCGTTCATCCTTTAACGCAGCACTTTTTTGCTAAGGTCCTAAAGGAATTAAAACTTTCCGAGCAAATTCCACTCGTTACCGTCGTTACCGATCCCTGTTACGGTTTCTGGAAAGGTTGGGCGTGCGACGAAGTGACTTTGTATTTGGTCGCAAATGACGAGGCAAGGCGGCAGTTGATCGATTACGGCGTACCGTCAGAAAAGATCAAGATCTCGGGGATGCCCGTGCATCCGAAGTTTCGCGAGGTCGAAGAAGCCGATGCCCAGACGGCACGCCGCGCTTTTGGACTCGATCCAGATAAATTTACGGTCTTTGTAAATGCGGGCTGGATCGGGGGCGGCAACATCCCTGCTATCTTCCGGGAGTTGGTCAACGGCGACCTCGATGTTCAAGCCATCTTTTTGGCGGGTAAGAACCAAGAACTTCGCGAAGAAGCTGAAGTTCTTGCTCGTTCGGCAAAGTTCCCGGTCAAAGTGATCGGATATTCCGACGAGATCGAAAAATTGATGCAGTCGGCGAATGTGATGGTCTCGAAACTTGGCGGTCTTACGACATTCGAGGCTCTTGCGTGTCGTTTGCCGATAATCGCAGACGCGACCACGCCGCCGATGCCGCAGGAAGCCGGTACCGCACGTCTGATGGCGGAACGCGGAGCCGCGATTCTTCTCAAGAACAGTCACGATATCGTTTCGACGATACGCGATCTTGCATCTGATCGTGCGAACTATGCGAGAATGAAGGCCGCGGCTGCCGAACTCGCCCTCCCGGATTCGACGGAACGTATTATTACAGAGATCTATTCGCTGCTGCCGCAGAATGCGGCCTCGCATCAAATAGCCGCGTGACACGCGACTTCGCGGCGTCGATCCGCCCTCAGCAAACGGCAATCCGCTTTGCCGACTTGCCCGATCTTTCGGATTTCTTTAACCTTGTCATTTTACGGAGATCACACATTTGAGTCTGTTACTGGAAGGAAAGCGTGCGTTCGTCTCGGGGGGAACTCGCGGAATCGGGGCGGCAATATGCGAAACTTTCGCGCGCGAGGGCGCCGATGTCGCATTTAATTACAATTCACGCGACGATCTGGCCGCTGAGGTTGCCAACAAGATCAAGAGCCACGGCCGCCAAGCCTTGAGCTTTAAGGTGTCGGTTACGGACCGGGCCGGAATGAAGCACGTTGCAAAAGAGATCTTGGAAAAATGGGGGCCGCTCAATGTCCTCGTCAATAATGCGGCGGTAAATAAACCGGACAATTTTGCGACCACGACGGATAAGAGCTGGGATTGGGTCGTCGATACGAACGTCGGCAGCCTATTTGCCGTAACGAAGCCATTCTATAAACAGATGATCCGGGCACGTGAAGGCGCGATACTCAACATCACCTCGGTCGGTGCGATCCGAAGCTTGCCGACCTCTGTGCATTACGCAACGTCGAAGTCGGCGATGATCGGCTTTACGAAGTGCCTGTCGCGGGAAGCCGCAAATTTCGGCATCTCGGTAAACGCGATCGCCGCGGGTATCTACGACACCGATCTCGGCAACACACTTCCTGAGCGTCTGCTTCACATACACGAATTCTGGGTCTCAAAGGGCCGTCTGGGACGCCCGAACGAACTCGCGGAATTCGCCGCCTTTATGACCAGCGATCGAAATAGCTTTATGAATGGAGAAGTCGTGATCCTAGATGGTGGAGCGGTTACTTAACGCCGACCCCTCATTTTGCCGACCCTCATTTTTCGAGTTGGTGTTTCGCCTTTTCAATAAAGACGCGGATCATTTCGGTTACGCGTTTTGTCATCTCTTTTGAAATGATAGCTTCACCCGCGAGGCCCGCAAGCATATGAAGGTCGCGGGCGGAACGGCGCCGCAATTCGACCATCTGAGAGAAATGTACAAGCGTTACGTTCTTTGCTTTCTCCAAAAAATCTGCCGAGTACCGCAGGAAATTTTGAGCTTCAGTGCGCATCGGCAGCCATTCTACGCGATCCGCAGAATGTTCCGACAGTTCAAGCGTAAAGCTCTGAAGGATCTGCCCCACGACCGGTATCTCGGTCTGGATCTTCCAGTGCGCAAGTCCTTTTGAATCCGTGTGCACATTAACAACGCCCGGCATCAACTCGGCAAAGTTCGTAATGTCGAGGAAGAATTCGCGCACCCGCTCGATACTCGAACGGATCTCAATATCGTTGCTATAACCGGCTTTTATCGTGAACATCAAAAGGCTCCGTTGAATGCGACCGCGTTAAAGAATTGGCGTGTCGTGCTTCGGAAGACACCTCGGAAAAAAGGTTCCTCAGCAAACAGTATAGCGTGTCCGCCGCCGAGCGGCTCATCAATTACGTATGCGGTTCCCGCCAACAGGCGTTCGGTGTTGCCGGGCCAGACAAATCCCGATATCGTGAGCGGTGCTTTCGGCTGAGCGTCAAATACGAGTGCGTTGGTGCCTTCTTTTGAATAACGAAAGAAGTAGCCACCTGCTAGGAGTACAGGAAGTTCGTCTTGATCGACGCCATAATTTAGATACGTTGTACGATCGACCGTTGCACGCATTATTGAACCCGGAAGCGGAACGGGAATCTTGTTCGCATCTGCCGACGGCGAAACGATCGGCGGCAGGACGCCGGGAATTCTGTCGGCCAGATCGTTCTTCATATTTTCAGTCGATGGATTCGCGGCCGCTTCGGGCTTTGGTTTGTCGGACTTGGCTGCCGCTACTGGCGGCGTTGCGGGAGGTTGAGAAACTGCATCGGCAACGTCTTTCTTTTCGTCATCGGCGCTTCCTACAAGGCGCGATGTCGTAAGGCCGACATCTTTGAGGGTTGCGAACACGGACGAACCGCGAACTGTTACTACGGTTCCGCCGTCGCTGACCCAATCCTTTAGAGCAGAGACGCCGGAGGAGCCGAACTGACTCATCAACTGTCCCGGTGAACCGTCCGGAAGAATGAGCACGGTGTAGTCTTTCAATCCGCCGTTCCTAAGTGAGCGGATCGACATCGCCGTGAACTCGATCCCAAAACGATCGAGCGTCCACCAGATCGAACCGAACGAAGTTTGGTCAACTCCGTCGTCAGCGGCAACAACGATCTTCGGAGCCTTGAGCGACGCCACTGATTCGCCGCCGACGCTCGTGTCACCTTCGTCTGCAAATCCCGAATTGACGGGCGTTACATTCACGCCCATTTCTTTTGCGAACCGCTCGACCTTGTTATGAACGGATTCATCATTTCGCGAGATGCGAATAACGAAGGTTCCGGCAGGCCAGTTTCTTCCGCCGGCGTTAAGCGTCTTTGACGCGACGTTGACGCGCACGCCGTTCTGCAGGAGTCGGATGATCATCGCGGGTGTTGAATCGGTCTGGTACGGAATCACATAGGAAATTTCAGCTCGTCCCGGAAATGAGCCACCTTTCGCAGCGGTGAGCGAACTCGCGTTAACGAGTTGGCCGGCGGTATTGCCGCCATCTTCCGTCCAATAAGCGTCGAGGCCGAATGCCAATGGCAGCGACCAAGCTGTGATGTCGTAGAACCCGAAATCCTCTTTCGATTGCCGCTTACCCTTCATCTGATTACGTTTGAAGCGGCCGAGATTGTCGTCAACGAATGCCTTGTCCTGCGGCGTGTCCGGTTCAAGGAGTGATTTCGCGAGGATCCGCTGCGGCTGTTCAAGATCGATGACATAGCTGCCCGCAGGAAACGTCTCACGCGTCGCCGCAGAATTCTTTTCCATATATGAATGTGCGGTTGCGGAAGTGAACGCGCTATCAGTTCGTTTGACTTCGATGCGCGCACGCGTAAGCGCTTCGATCAACTCAGCAGATTTCACACGATCTTTGTCGGCAAGAATCACGACGCGCTTCATTTTCGACGACGCGAAATTCTTCAACGCATCTGCGCGGAAGGCATAGTAATCGCGAATGCGGTCAGCTTTGTGTTTTGCGGTCGTCTCCAAAGTTGTCATCGACGCGATGAAATGTTTTGCGATCGCCGAACGAAGAGTTGCGATCGTGCCGTCGTCGCGTCTGTAACGCAAACCTTTCGTGCCGCCGCCATCGGTTTCGTAAGTCATTCCGATCGCGCCGTTCAGGGACGGATACATATCCCAATAGCCGGGATAGAAAGCATCGAAAACATCGCGCACGTAATAGTCCCATTTGTTGCGATCGAACGCGGCGGCATTGGCGCGTCCATAGATCTCATTCCATTTTGAAAATTCCGGTTCGGGAAGATTCGGATTTATCGGAAGGGCGTCGGGCGGAAAAAAGTATTGCGAAGGCTGTCCGTGATGATCGGCAGACACCTGCGGATTCCACTCGAGAAAAGCGCGCTGCAAGTTTTGTGATTCCTTTTGCGACGTGACGAGCGCGTCGCGATTCAGATCGAAACGGTAGTGCGAAAGTCGGCCGTAAACGGACCACGGTTCACGATGTTCGAGAGAGAAGGGGTTAGGGTCACCGACGCCGACGGAGTTATACCACGAGACAAAACGTTCGTGGCCGTCGGGGTTTTCCCCTGTAATTATCAGGGTTACACAGTTCTTTAAGATATCAAGCGTCGCCGGTTCATCGGACGCGGCAAGCTGATACATCACCTGCATCATTGCTTCGAATGACGCTGATTCGTTGCCGTGTATCGTGTAGGCGAGCCAGACGATCGCAGGATTCTTTTCGGCGATCGCGTTCGCATCCGAACGCGAAGTAACGCGCGGATCGGTAAGGCGCGCATTGTCGGACTTGATGCGCTCGAGTGCGGCAAGATTCTCCGGCGAAGATATCGCGACGATGTGTTGCATACGGTGTTCGTTCGTCTCTCCGATGTCGAACACGCGCACGCGGTCTGGTGCAGACTTCGCGATCGCGTTTACAACAGACTCCATCTGCGCGTAACTCGTGTGAAAATTCCCGACGTCGAAGCGAAGAATTTCGGACGGACGCGGAACGCTAGCGCGATAATTTCCGCGAGCGTAAAAATCAAATTGCGTTTCAGTCTGCGCAAATGAAATTTGAACCGCGAAAAAAAATATAAAAATAAAAAAGAGTTGTGTAGTTTTTTTCATTTACTTTCGTATTTTTCTGATAGAATCTTCTGTGGTTTTTAACCGCGTGAAATTATAGCAATGAATTTAGCGCATCAAGAAACTTGTCCGCGATGTTCGATTGCTAAATTGAAAACTTGGAAGGAACTCGACAGAGACGAAAGGATCGTCGCCGAGAGAATTTGCAAGACTCATCTTAACGATGAGCGTGGAAAAGAATCTCGACAGTTCTGCACGAACTGTTGGTTTGAAAGATTACAGATGGAGAGAAAGGTATAACGCGATGCCTTGCGATCCGTCGCGATCGACGCGGCCGGCTAAGACACGTGCCGCTTCGGGGTCGGCGGATATCAATACGCGAAGCATTTCGAAATTCAATTTGATCCGACTGTAATGACTTATCCCGGAAAAAGAAAACATTGGAGAATAAAATGGCAACTACCAAAAAAACTAAGAAACCGGCCAAAAAGGCGGCAGTGAAAGCTACCGCTTCGACGGCCAAAATGGCAACGGCCGCCAAGAAACCGGCGGCTAAGAAACCTGCTGCTAAGAAACCGGCGGCTAAGAAAGCAGCTCCAAAGAAAGCTGCTGCAAAGAAGGCTTCGGCACCGGCTAAGAAAGCGGCGGCGAAGAAACCGGCAGCAAAGAAACCGGCAGCAAAGAAGGCTCCTGCGAAGAAGGCTTCGACTGCTAAGAAGGCAGCCAAACCGGCAGCGAAGAAAGCTCCGGCAAAGAAGGCAGCACCGGCTAAGAAGGCTGCTGCGAAAAAGCCAGCGGCTAAGAAACCGGCAGCAAAGAAAGCTCCGGCGAAAAAAGCTAAATAGTCCACAACTTCTCACTATCAACTAGTGACAAATCCGCGTGTCAAATTATTCACAATCGCCGCTTCGGGAGAATTGGCTCTAGTCAGTTCCTTCGGAAGTTATTTATTTCGGCGTTTGAGAATGCATGCGGAGAGAAACGCAAACTCCTTCAGCTCGAAGTATTTTCGATCATGCATCGGAGGTTTCGCCTCCGATGCATATTCTTGAGCATTGCAGCGAGTTGATCGGTGAGATAGTTTAGGATGGTTTCAAGAACGAAGGTCGCTTTTTTAGCGGCCTCTTTTTTTAAGCACGAAAGCTAGAGCACTAGGACGAACTCTGAGGTTGGCTCCATCAGAAACGAAAAGTTTACATCATACCAAACTCAACAGTACAAAAGCTCCGTCACGAGCGGCCGGATGTTGCTTCGCGGATTCTTTAGCGCCGGCCTCTCGTAATCCGACTCTAAATATTGTGCTCCGCGAACTACAAATATTCCGCTCCCAACGGAGCTATTGAAGTTCTCATCGAAATGTCGCGATAGTTTATGGCGTCATATTCACGCCGAAGTCAAAAAACTTCGAACCGACACCTTGCGCCGTGTTCGAGTTGCCGGAGTTCAGCATCATAAATCCGTACTCGCCTTTCTTGAGCGGGGAGGTCGGCGTTACCTTAAAGACGCCATTTCCGAGCGGCTCAGCCGTCAAACCGACGACGTACTCGTCGGAAAGGCCGCCCTTCCCGCCCCACGAATTTGATTTCGCGATCGTAACTTCGCGATTGTCGCTTCGCTGATTGAAACGAACGAGAGTGAATTCGTTCGGGCTCGACGGAATGCCGCTCGACGTATTCAGCCCGCCGCTGGATGCGTCAAGGTAGAAGTAAAAGACCGGCGATGTTTCCTTTATCTGAACCGCAGCGTTTCGGCCCGGAAGGTTCGTCTTCGTTTTAACTTTGCCGAGTCCGAATGGCGTGATCGATGCGGTAAATTGTCCACCGGTTCGATTCTGTGCGGACATAGAGGGCTGGAGCTGCGTCATTTTCCTCTCGCCGCCTTCCTCCGAATAAAGGTAGACGCCGTGCCCGTGTTTACTCATCGGGTCATTCGGATCGCCCGACGGTGAACCGCCGGGAGTCGTGGGCGTTTGTGTGCTGCCGCCGCTCTTTGCGGTTACCATTGCGGCAACGACATCATCGGCAACACCAGCTTGCTTTAATGCGATCAGTCCATTGGTCGAAGTGTCGAAATCCGTCGATGATGTTCTGATCTTTTCGACGATGACAGAACTTGCGAGGCCCGCTTTCGTCAGCGAGATCACCTCTGCGTTCGTTAGTTTTTCTTGTGCGAAGGTGCTGATCGCGGCGAAACTCAAAAGAGCTGTCAGCGCGAGCACCGAGAATAGAGTTTTCATTCCAAATCTCCTCATGGTCAGGGATGTTAATTAGTGCTCCGAAGAGCCGGTTTTAGATATGTTTCTCTCGCCCGAATTACCAGATCCGGCCGGTAAACCCGCACGCGAATATAGTTTCGCGATCCGGGCAAGCGATTGCCTGTAGGATAATACCCTAAGCTGTACGTTTTGCGAAGTTCGTCGGCGATGCGGGAGAAGGCTGCTGCAAGATTCGTCCGCGAAGAGACACGCTGAACGGCGCCGCCCGTACGATCTGCCGTCTCATTCATAAATTCGTCGGCGCGGGCATAGTCCTCAGTTCTTTCGCCCTTTGCGGGAGCGGTCTCGACAACGTAGGGTCGATCATCGTCGTCGTAACGTACCTCGGCGTCGTTCCGTCGGCTCTTTTGCACGTCGTCGAAAGTACTGTAGCGGATCGGATAGACGATAACGTTGGATTCGGTCAGATCAGCGAGAACGCCCTTGAAGTCCGCCTTCTTACTCGTCGTATCAACGCCGTCAGTAAGCAGCACGATCGCCTTCCGGCCGGATGCGTTCGCGAGACGATGATTCAATACATCGTCCATCGTGTCGTAAAGCGATGTGCCGCTCTCGATCTTCGCAGCTTCGATCGCATATCGAAGCGCCGTTCGGTTGTCGGTAAGTTCGCATAGCACTCTCGCCTTTTCTGCGAATGCGACGATCATCACACGGTCATTAGGTTTGAGTTCGTTGATAAACTGCTTTGCGGCATTCTGGATATCCTGTAGCTTGAAGACCGTTGAGTAACTCATATCGAGCAGCAAAGCGACCGAGAATGGCGCGTCGTCGGAATTGAAGTACGCGATCTCCTGTTGTTCGCCGTTCTCAAAAACTCGAAATTCTTCGCGTCGAATATCCGGCACCGCACGGCCATTCTTCGTCGCAACTTTTACAGGGATCGTGACTAGGTCGGTTTCGACACGGATGACGTCAAGGTCACTCGGTTTATTGTCTGCGACCTGATTGTCTTCCTTTGGGACGGCCACGTCATAACGTGAGACGCTTTCCGAATACAGCTTTTTGTGGCGGGACTGAGCCGCGACCACTGAGGCGAAGAGAATTAAGGCAATAAGAAAGCCGAACAACCGAACCATAAACCGAGATTATACTCGATGTTCGGAGCAGGAGTTACCTTAATATCGCTTCGTACGCTTCGCGGATCGCGAGACGATGTATCGTGAGTTCTTCTAGAACGCGTCCTGTCGAAGGGAATTTCAAGCGATCTATGATCCGCTCCATTGCCGACGAATCCGCAACAGGAAGGCGCGTCGATCGGCCGACACAAAGCCTGATAGCATGATCGACAGTCGAGAGGAATTTATGCCCGTTGAGCAGTACGTCGAAATTCTCCACTGAGATCGAACCTGAATCGAGAAGCCGGTTTAAAGTGTTCGGCGTTGAGCGATCTTTCGCATCATCCAATACGCCGTCACGCAATTGCAGAAAACGCATCGCAAAATAGATATCAAGCATTCCGCCTTCGCCGTATTTGATATCGACGATCCCGGAGCGCGCCGTCGCTTTTCGCTGCCGAAGGGCTTCGCGAACAGACAGCGTACTTTCACGCAGTTCGTCGCTTGGCGTCGCAGCGGCTCGCGAATAGACGATCTCGCGGATCTGAGCTTCGAGTTCTCGTGCGCCTGCGACATCGAGATGACTGCCGTTCGTAATGCCGCGAGCTTTTACGAACGCAAGCAACTCCCAAACGGCTGCCTTCGTCCGCAGATAGTCGATAAATGCCGAAGATGAAATGATACTCAAACCCTTCGACCCGAAAGGACGCAGTCGTAGGTCAACTCGATACAAACTGCCGGCACGCGTCATTGACGAAAGGGAATTGATAAAAAGTTCTGCCGCACGGGAGAAGTACTCCTGCTGGGTTTCGGGTTTTGCGGCTGGATCGGCCGTATATGAAAGTATGATGTCGAGATCGGAACCAAAATCCAGGCGTTGGCCGCCGAGTTTTCCGAGGGCCAGCACGGCGATCGTCGGGTTGCCCTCCTTGATCTCCTGCCGGACGACGTGCATTGCCGCATCAAGACTTACCTCTGCAAGGATCGTCTGCAATGCTTTCGAACGATCAACAGAGATCTCCTCGAACAGGTCTGCGAGCCCGATAGCCGTGTAGATCGTTGTCCATTCGTGTCTAAGTACATCGAGCCGGCTGCGAAAGTCTTTGGCTTCTGCGAGTGCATCGAATATCTTGGCACGCAGATCTAGCGTCTCGATCGAATCTCGATATTGCTCGACGCGTTCGGCAAGCTTCGGCGCGTTGGCAAGCACCGCAGCGAACGGCGGCGAGATCGCAGCAAGATTCGAAGCCGGCGGTTCACTGCGCTCATTTGGGCTAAGAGTGCCCGGTGCGTTCCTGGGGCTTTCGATGGGGGCGTCGGAAGTGAATACGCGTTCGTAGATCTTTCTAACCTTCTTCATAGAACGCTCAAGATCCTTCTCGATGTTTGCTCCCGTCGCAAACTGTACGCGTTTCGCAAGAAGCTCACGCTTCGCGGCGTCGGTCGGTATCGCGTGTGTCTGCAGACCATTCTCCATCTGCAGAATGTGCTCTGTCCTGCGTAGAAGATCGTATGCCTTAGAAAGTTCTGCCCTTTCAACCGGGGAAATTAGTTCACGATCTGCAAGCCTCGATAGAGCGATCAGCGTGTGCGGGCTGCGGAGCCATTTGTCGCGGCCGCCGTGCGCAAGCTGCAAGGCCTGCGCTATAAATTCGATCTCGCGAATGCCGCCGGGTGAGAGTTTTACGTCCAATACATTCTTTCGTTTTGCGATCTCGTCGATCGATTCTTTCGAAGCGCGCACTCCGGCAAGGGCATTTGCGACATTGGTCTTCGCGTCGTAGATCAGCGGGCTTGCGCTATCCCAGAATTCGCGGAAAACGTGCGGATCGCCTGCAGAAATGCGCGAGCGTATAAGCATTTGCCGCTCCCAAGGCCGCGCCGCTTTTTTGTAATATTCGACCGTATCCTTTAGCGACAGCGAAAGTGCGCCGAGCGAACCGTTCGGACGTAAGCGCATATCGACGCGATAGGCCGCCCCTTCACCTTTACCTTCGCCGACGAGTTTGATGATGTGCTGAGCAAGCTTTGTGAAATACTCGCGGTTCGTTATCGACTCTCTCGCTCCTCCTGCGGTCATTCCATCGGATGAATAGATGAAGAGCAGATCGACATCGCTCGCGTAATTCAGCTCGAGCGATCCGAGCTTGCCTAGGGCAACGGCCGCAATTTCTGCAACACGCGAACGCTGCTTTTCGTCGAGTTCAAGCGGTTGGCCATACCGCTTGTCCATTTCGCGACGGGATTCGACCAACGCCGCTTCGAGGATCGCGTCCGCAAGGCTTGAGATCTCGTCCGTGATCTCGGCAACGGTTGCGAGCCGCCGAATATCGCGTAGGAAGATACGTATGAGTTCGCGTCGGCGGAAACGCGAGAACAGCGTCTGAGGATCGAGCGTCGAATTCGTAAGCGAAAATCTGCCGAGTGATTCGAGAAGTTCTTCTTTCGTTCGGCCGCCCATCGTGAGACGCTGTCGGCCGAGCCTCGCGAAATATTCTTCGTTCTGGATCAACGTTGTTGAGAGCAGCGGCGAGTATGCGGCAAGCGTGAGCACGTCCGAATATAGCCCTTCATCCCGCCGAAGACGAGCTGCGATCTTCGGCGGCAAGGCGTCACGGAACCGGCGTGCGGCATCCGCGTCGGGCAATTCTGAAATGATCTGGTCTTCGCTGAACATTATTTGTACCGCCGCGGCTCGATACCGGCGTTCTTGATCTTGTAACCCAAGATCCGTTCGGTCGTGCCAAGATCGCGTGCGGCTTTCGCGATGTTTCCTCTCGAAGATTTTAACGCATCGTCAATAATGTCGCGTTCGAATGCCGCGACCGCAGCGTCGAGCGTTGAGGCCGGCCTCGTAGCCGTCTCTTCTGCGGTCTGAAGCGTCGCAGGCAAGTGCCGGGCGTGAATGACGCCCCCGTCGCAAACCATTACCGCGCGCTCGATGACATTCTCAAGCTCGCGGACATTTCCCGGGAAGTGGTATTTCGCGAGCATATCGATCGCGGCTGTCGAGATCCTTGCGACCTTCTGCCTGTGCTTTCGAGAATATTTCTCGATGAAATGCTCCGACAGGAGAAGAATGTCTGCCTTCCGATCACGAAGCGGCGGAGTGAATATTGTAAACGCATTTATTCTGTACAAAAGTTCTTTACTGAACTTGCCTTCGGCGGCAAGCCGCTCAAGATCTGCGGCGGTCGAATAGATAAAGCGAAGGTTTGCACGTATCGGGTCCGTACCGTTGACGCGTTCGAAGCGGCTGTCTCGAATGAGCCGCAACAGGCGCATCTGAATTTCTACGGGGGTTTCGGCGATCTCGTCGATAAAGAGCGTGCCGAACTTCGCCTGCTCGACGGCTCCAAGTTTCGGCGACTGCGACTCAACGCCAAAAAGTTCCGCTTCGAGAAGCGATCCCGGCATGCCCGCACAATTCACTTTGCGAAATTCTCGTCTGGCGCGAAGGCTCGAGTAATGTATCGCGAAAGCGAGCATTTCCTTTCCCGTTCCGCGTTCGCCGCGAAGGAGAACGGCGGCGTTCGATCTTGCGATCTGCCGAACTTGGCCCGCAACTTGCCGCATCGCGCCGGAGTTTCCGACGATCTTTGAGACGTCGTGTTCTTCTTTCAAAGCAAGCTGAGCGGCGGCTTCATCTTCGCTCGCCTGATCTGTCGAATTTCGCCGAATGTCGTCAACTCGGATCGCTTGCGCGACCGTCAATACGGCAAGTCGAACAAGCCCAACGGCTTCGGGATGACCGTTGAGCTTTCGCTTGTCGAAAGCGACCGCGACGCAGCCCGTTTGGGCTTCGCGGATATCGATCGGAGCGACGATCAGTTCGACGCTTTTCCCGGAAATAGCGAGAAAGTCGAGGCTTGGTTCATCGTTGACCAGGAGGCAAACAACCTCTTTAAGATCGAAAACACGCATCAACGCGGTCGATGCAGCGCGTTGTTCGAGCCTGCGGTATGTCGCGGCATCGAGACCCGCTGCCGACAGGATAGCGTATCCGTCGGACACGTTCTGATCTTCCCGCATCACGAACCCGTAAAGTGAGTCGGCAGAATGGCATAGCTCGTCGATGACGCGTTTAGAGGCGTCGCGCGGACCGGTCGCCTCAGACGTTATCCGTGCAAATGCCTCCGCAATGTCGAGCGTTCTTTCTTTCAAAACAATACAAAAATGTAGGAAAAGGTCGAGCTTTGCAAGTTCGACGATGAGTATGCAAACTATTTAAGTGGAGACTCGCCATATCATTGTGGTTCCCGAAGCCGCACGAAAGATGCGACTCGAGGACTTTTTGCTCGCGCATTTCTCGCGTTTGAGCAAAATGTATCTTCGCGAGATCGTAAACCGAGAGCTCTGCGAAGTGAACGGCCGTTGGGAGAATATCGGCCGACGCCTCCTGCCGAACGACCTCGTCGAGATCGTCGTTGACGCGAATCGCGAGACAGCTATGCTGCCCGAGGAGATGCCGCTCGACATTATTTACGAAGACGAACATCTGATCGCTCTTAACAAGCCGGTCGGGATCCTCGTCCATCCGTCACACCGCGAGAATCGAGGTACACTGCTCAACGGTCTCGCATACTATTTGAATCAACACGAAGTAACTCTGACGAACCCTGCGATACGGCCGGGCCTTCCGCACCGTTTGGATAAGGACACGTCCGGCGTCATCGTCGTTGCGAAAACAAAGCTTGCGCATCGGAATCTGACGCGCGCGTTTATGCGCAAACAGGCTGAAAAACGCTATCTTGCGATCGTTGCTGGTGAACCAAATGTTGACAGCGGTGAGATCGATGCACCGATCGGGCGTGATGCAGACGCGAAGATTTGGAAGGTGATGGTAGACGGCAAGGCGGCACTCTCGCGATACAAAGTGCTTGAACGATTCGCCGGCAGCTCGCTACTCGAACTCGAACCTGTTACGGGACGTACGAATCAGCTTCGCATCCATCTCGAACACATCGGTCATCCGATCTTGGGCGACGCAATGCGCGGCGGCGGTGACTGCGACCGCCTCTATCTGCACGCGCAAAAGCTTGCGGTGCGGCATCCGGCGGATCATTCGCGGATAATGGAATTCACGGCTGCGATGCCGGCGGAATTCTCCTCGCAACTCGAACGAGCTAGTTCACGGTGATTTTGATGGTGACGGTTACTACGCTCGATAGCTGATTGTCGAGGCGAATCTTTTGGTCACCCGAGTCTGCCAGCACTGCACGGAATCCATTGTCGAGCGAGGTCATTTTCGATTCGCTGTCGAAATTTGTCTCAACCGATTTGTTGTCCGTGGTGACGGTCATCGTCTGGCCTTTGTTCGCACGCACGACGAGTTCGGCGCCTTCGTCGCCTCGCACGGTTAGCTTTATGACCGCCTCAGACTTTCCCTTCGCGAACGCTACTCGGCGCGACGGATAGATCGCGCGCTTTGTAGAGGCGACTACCTCGTTGAGCGTTTTGCCCGCGAGCTTGTAGGTCGAGGTGATGATCTCGGTGGGGCAGCATGCGCCGCCGAGTTCGCCAGGGTCGTTGGTTTCGACGACAAGACGGCCCGTCTCGATCCAAACTTTTCGGATACCGCCGTAAGCTCGATCACCGCCCGGGAGAATTGCGAGCTGCACGGTCCTTCCGTTTTGAACGCCGAAGATAAAGCCTTCCGTAAAGTTGCCTGTACCACCTGTGTTGCAGACAGTGAGAGCGACCGCCTCGGCTTTGCCGTCACCGGTGAGGTCGCCGTATATCACGTCAAAGACTTTGAAATAGAAATGGTCGATGTACCCGTCTTCTTGTTTTTCGTACGAATACTCGCCGTCTTTAACGGTTACGGGCTTTGCCGAATCCTCGGATGCGCAGCTCGGTTCGTATGTGAAGTTGCGAAGATCGCCGCCCGCCCAGCTGCTCTGAGCGGCGGCTCGACCGACGCCAATCAAAAGAAGTAGAAAACTTAGGTATAAAAGTTTGTGCCGCATCATCATCTATGCCTCGCCTTGGATCGCTTTTGTTTCATCAGCCTCGGAAAATTCGCTGTGCAGATGCACCTTGTCGCTCTTCTTCCTGAGGCGGATGTTCAGGAATTCCACCATAACGGAGAATGCCATCGCAAAGTAAATATAGCCTTTCGGGATGTGGTATTCGAGTCCTTCGACGATGAGCGAAAATCCGATCATCAGAAGGAACGATAGCGCGAGCATCTTGATCGTCGGATGTCGTTGAACGAACGCGCCGATCGAGCTTGCAAAGAGCATCATCGCGACGATCGAGACTACGACGGCGGCGATCATCACCCAGACATTGTTGACCATACCGATCGCCGTGATGACCGAATCGAGCGAGAAGACGATGTCGAGCAGCGTGATCTGAATTATGACGGCGGAGAAGCCGGCATAGACCGTTCGCGAGGACCCGCCATCGTCGCCTTCGAGCGCCGAGTGTATCTCGTGCGTACTCTTAAAGAGCAAAAATAGCCCGCCGACCACCAAGATCAGATCGCGGCCTGAGAGCGAGTTTCCGAAGACCGTAAAGAGCGGCGTCGTCAGGCTCATCACCCACGAAAGCGAGAAGAGCAGTATCACTCGCATCACGAGCGCCAGCGAAAGCCCGATAAAGCGCGCACGCGGCTGATCCTTTTCAGGCAGTCTGCCCGAAAGGATCGAAATAAATATGATGTTGTCGATGCCCAGCACCAGCTCAAGCAGCGACAACGTCAAAAACGCTATCCAAATATTCGGGTCAAATATCCATTCCATAAAATCGTGTGCCGTCTTACCTAGGTCGGATCTCTATATTAGCTTTCCGACGAGGAAACCGCATGATTTGTCGTAACGGATTCCGTTACATCTAAAAGAAGTCATCAATCTCTCGCTCGAACTTCCCGAATGAGCGTCGTCCAAGACCGTAGAGGGTTTCTAAAACGTCGATTCGGTGCTCACGCATATTGGTTCGAAATTCGGCTTCGCCGAACGCTTCGTTGATTCGCAAGATGCGCGTATTGGGAAAAAGTATGCGGCTGAGGCCTTCTACTGTGTTCGTACTGGCTACTATTAGCTTTGTGGTCAGTCGGATAAGACCGAACCTACCAACCACTGGCTCCAAACGATAAAGCGGTCGTTCAGGAAACATTCCGGTACCTAGGCTGAGAACTCGAATTTCCTCCAGCTTGCGTCCGTTCGCATTAATTGCATCCGCAATAGCTAGAAGCATCGGATTGTTGGCAATAACCCCACCGTCAAGGAAGGTCCTCCAGCCTTGATTCGGTATCTTTAGGATTACCTTTGGAAGTATTGGATAAGCTGCACTAGAGGCAAGAACCGCATCGGCGATCGTGCAACCAAATCCAGGGTTGAACGACGCGCGACTTCCGTGTGCCCATCGCACATCTGACTTGAATACCATCGGCCTTGCAGAGTCGTAATCCATAGCGACAATTCCCACACCGGTTTCGAAATCGCGAAATGTCTTCCTCTCAAAAATTTCGTGTGCATGCTTCTTAAGAGCCATTCCACGGCGTTTCTTGAGCAACAGGGGCATTACGGCGGGAATTATTTTGAAGTATATCTCGCGAATTTCCTCAACCGACTTGCCGAGCGCCAACATTGCGCCGATTATTGCTCCCGTGCTTGTTCCGTAGATCAAATCGAAGCGATCGCAAAGGCGTACGCCGAATTTTTGCTCTAGTTCGGAGAGAACGCCAAGCGTGTAGATGCCCTTTGACCCGCCGCCGTCGAGTGAAAGTATATTGAATGGGTCGTGCTTGTCATCCATACCAGTATTTCCAAAACAGGTTATAGTTCGCAACAAGGTTTTGTGCGTCTTGAATATTCCATTGGTAGGGTTGAGCGCCGAAGAGACAATGCTTCCCGCTCACCGTAGTAAACCGCGAGGCGTTGTCCGTCCGCAGCGTGTACGATAGAAAATCTACAACCTTCGTGAAGACATCTTGCCAGGTGTCAGCGACGAAAAATAGATCGGGTACATTGTATAGCAGACACTCAACTCCGTAGGACGTGAAGGTCTTCAGAAGTTCGTGGTTAGAGTCGCACATCGATGTTCGTGCATTCTTAAACATGCGAACGGCCGGCTTGAACCGCCGGTTGCACCGATCATTTTTGGCCGCCCCATTATCATAATGGCGCTTCGGATGGTTTATTATCCGCTGGCCGGTCTTTTGGTTTTGAAAGATGATGCCGCGAGAGTCGTCCGAGGCTAAGAGCGACGGTGCGTAGGTTGCACAAACTACAACGTCCGCCCAAAGCCTGTTCCGATGGTTGTCGGCGACGACCTTGAGCGCGTTCGGTCGTGAGTTGTCAACGGTATGCCGTCCGTACCGCGAAACAAGGATCACATCGACAAGCTTTCGGCAATCTTGGAGGAACGCGACGACTTCCTGCTCTACCGCATCAGGATGAACGACCACCTGATTGAATTCAACAACAATATCTACATCGCTGTCGCCCCGAATGTTCGTATTGTTCCGGTATGAACCTTGCAAATATGTTGTGAACGGGATCCCCGTGGGAGGACAAGCACCCCGTAGGACGTCACGGATCTGGTGATGCGTATTAGCGGCGGTTGTCGTCGCCCCTTGATTGGTCCAAGTCGTAAGTTGTCGGTTGCTAATGGTCACTTGGTTCACTTCCGTTGAAAACTGTTGAATATTTGGCGGCGTGGGTTAGGCGCCGCCGGGTTGTGATGGTTCGAGTATCGCGCCTATGGTGTTGGCGGTTCGGGCTTTTTCTTGGGTGGTTTTTCGACGTGCGACGCCGAGACCCACGCAGCGAGAAGGCCGGGGTTGTTAAAATATTTATTTTTTACGATGCCGGTAAGCTGCCGGACGATATCCATACCGGAACTGACGCTGGCAGCGGACGCTGCGGTGGCCGCGACGTGTTCAGCGACGGCGCCGGCGGTGGATGTGAACGATGCGTCGAGAGCGTTGGCGAGCGTGGTAAGCTCCGTGATGAAGGTCGGCGGCATTCCGTATGCGATGAAGTCGGTTTGATACGGTGTTGCCTCGATCACGAACGCACGGGCCTTGGCGAGAAGGTTCTCGTCATTCAAGCCGCGATTCCACTTGAACTTATTCCAGATGCCGTCGAAGGCGTATTCCATCGAACGCGCCGTTCGAGAGATCTGCCCCATTGCGTCGCGAAGGTCTTCGCGGGCGGTGCCTTTGACCTCGTACTGCTGAGCGGCCTCGCTAAAGCCGGACTGCTGGTCGGTGCTGTCGGTTTCGACTTGAGCCGTAATGGTGTCAAGCGACGCGAAAAGCGTATGTGCCACCGTGCCGGTTGGGAAGTCCGCGGCGTTGTCCACGCCGAATTTGTTGACGCGTACGAACATCTCAAGGCGTCGTCTGTCGTTGTCATTCATAGTTGAGTGGCCTCCATAGATCAGTTTTTTAAGATTGCGTGAGGTTTAAGTTAGCTAGCGAACGATTTTACACACATTTTGGCCGTCCGCAACCACTGTGATGTCGATTTTCAGTCTCTAAAAGTCGGTTGAGAGGTACTTTCGTTTCAGTTGAAAGACACTTTTGCTCGGTTGAGAGGTACTTTCGCTCGGTTGAAAGACACTTTTGCTCGGTTGAAAGACACTTTTGCTCGGTTGAGAGGTGCTTTCGTTCAGTTGAACGACACTTTTGCTCGGTTGAAAGGCATTTGCGTTCAGTTGAAAGGCATTTGTACTCGGTTGAATGACATTTTGCTCGGTTGAACGCGAAATTCATTCGGTTATCGCAAACTTTCGCGCGGTTGAACGCAATTTCTAGATCGTTGTGCGACATTTAGCGTTCGTTGTACACGATTCGGCCGGAAATGATCGTGGCGACGGCTTTGCCCGTGAAAGCGCGGCCGTCGAACGGCGTGTTTTTTGACTTCGAACGCGAGTCGGACGCGTTGAACGCCCAGGCTTTTTCGGGGTCGAGGATCGTAACGTCGGCGATGGAACCGACCGCGAGCGAACCGCGTCCGGCGAGCGAGAGTATGCGTGCGGGGTTCGTCGAGCAGAGTTCGACGAGACGCACGAGATCGATCACCCCGCGATGCACGAGCTCCGTGAACGCAAGCCCGACGGCGGTCTCAAGCCCCGTGACGCCGAACGGCGCACGGTCGAATTCAAGCGATTTTTCGTCGGCGTGATGCGGCGCGTGGTCGGTTGCGATCGCGTCTATCGTGCCGTCGCGCAAACCTTCGAGCAACGCCTCGCGATCTTCCTCGCTTCGAAGCGGCGGCGCCATCTTCGTGTTCGTGTCGTATGCCGAACTCGCCCCGACGCTATCGCTCGCGATTTTGTGAAGGCCGGCGACGGCGGCGTCGGTCAGCGTGAAGTGATGCGGCGCAACCTCGCATGTGATCTTGACGCCTTCGCTTTTGGCACGACGAACTGCGTCGACGGCCCCGGCGGTCGAGATGTGCGCTATGTGGATGTGCGCTCCCGTGTCGTGTGCGAGCAGAATATCGCGTACGACGTCGATGTCTTCAGCAAGAGCGGGAAGTCCCTTTAGGCCGAGCAGCAACGACATCTTGCCTTCGTGCATTACGCCGCCCGAAGAGAGCGACTTGTCCTCGCAATGATCGATCACCGGCAAGCCAAAATCCGCCGCGTACTGCATCGCACGGCGCATAATCCCAGCGTTCGGAACAGGACGTCCGTCGTCTGAGACCGCGACCGCACCTGCGGCCTTCATCTCGCCCATTTCGGCGAGTTCGGTGCCGTCGGACGACTTCGTGATCGCCCCGATCGGGAAGACGTTCGCGAGCTGCGACTTCTCGGCCTGCTCGATCATATATCGTGTGATCGCGGCGTTGTCGTTGACGGGATTCGTGTTCGGCATCGGGCAGACGCTTGTCCAACCGCCTGCGACGGCCGCCGCGCATCCGGACGCGATCGACTCTTTATGCTCGTGCCCCGGTTCTCGCAGGTGTACGTGCATATCGATAAAGCCCGGCGCAACGATCATCCCGCTTGCGTCAAAGACCTCACATCCTTCGGGAACGGCCTCGCCGCGGTCGAGCCAAGCGGCAACTTTGCCGCCCTCGATAAGCACGTCCTTCCCGCTATTTTGGTCTGCGGACGGGACGATAAGATGGCCGTTGGCGATAAGAAGTTTCATTCGTGATCGGAGGGGAAATAATGGTCTTTGGTCTCGTGCAGATTATATTACAAACCTTGCTTGTTCGCTGAACGTCTTGACCGAAAATGATACGTACGGCGGAAAAATTTGTCAGTTAGGCAACCAATACTGCGCTTGAGTTATCCAATATAAATCGGCTGTTATAAGGTTTTGTTGTGGGCACGGGAGTTATGAAAAATTAAATTTATGGATACGCATCCGAAATTTTCAATTTTGTGCTTCTCAACGAACGGCTTTGGACGACCTACCTCCTGCAGATATCGCATTTTCCCCCGAAAAAATCGACATCAGACACTGAAGGGAAACTTCTGGTTCAAAGTTTGCGTTGGAAATAGTGAAGGCTGAATTGCAGCTTTTTAGGCGGCTTTTTTTGAAGAAAGCCATTTGTTACGAGGTCTTTCAAGAAAGACTGGCGCTATACATACTTAAAGCCTAAGGAAACGGCGTTCTATCGCGAAATATCCCGCCGGATCCAAAGGCTCTAAGCTCGAATGAGACTTCTTCAGACTCATTGTTCGACTGCGTTTCCGCCGTCGAATACTGAGAAGTATAGCATCTTTCGATTTCTTTGTAATTTTTTAAGGAGTTGAAAAATGAGAATACCACTTCTTGTATTTGTTCTTTTTGTCTCCCTTTTTGCTTCAGCGGCATCTGCCCAGGATCCATTCGGATCGATCCAAGGAACAATAACTGATCCGCAAGGAGCAGTCGTCCCCAGCGCGACCGTAACGGTTCGCAATTTGGCGACGAATGCCAGCAGAACTGCGGTGACGAATAACAGCGGTCAATACCGCATTCTTCAATTACAGCCCGGAAACTACGAGGTCAAGGCGACCGCTGCGAGTTTCAAGCAGACGGTACTTGAAAGCGTTCAAGTTCAGGTCGGTCAGATCGCCTCCGCAGACGTTTCGCTTCAGATCGGCGGCGCCACCGAGACCGTAGTTGTAGCGGCCGGCGGCGAGGCTCAGATCGAGCGTAGCGACAGCACCGTTTCCGGAGTTGTCGGGACGCGGCAGATCGAGAATCTTCCGCTCAATGGACGCAACTTTTTGGACCTAGCGCAGTTACAGCCGGGAACTGAAAAGGTTGACGGCGGCTCGTTCGATCCGACGAAGGCCAATTTCACGGGCGTGTCGATCGGCGGGCAAGCCGGACGTTCGACACAGATCACGGTTGATGGTGGTTCGGTCGTGGACAATGTCGTAGGAACGACCGTGCAGAATTTCTCGCAGGAGATCGTACAGGAATTCCAGATCGGACTTTCGAACTTTAGCCTTTCAACGGGCGCGACCGCAAGCGGTTCGGTCAATATCGTTTCGCGTTCGGGGTCGAATGAGTTCAAGGGCAACGCATTCATCTTTGCGCGCGACGATAAGCTTGCAGCGTTTCCGGGCCTTAGCCGCCTTGATGCTGCGCACGGACTGCCGCTCGCGGCACAGGCAACTCGAGTTCCGTTCGACCGTCAACAGTTCGGTGGAACGATAGGCGGGCCGATCGTAAAGAACAAACTCTTTTTCTTTACGAGCTACGAGCGGAACAATCAGGATGGTTCGTCCATCTACAATCCGCTGCGGGCACCGAACTTCGCGGGATTTTCGGGGAATCCGTTCGATGAAACCTTGTTCACGGGCAAGGTGGATTGGACAGTGACCAAAAACGCGGCGGCGTTCTTCCGCTATTCTTTCAATGACAACAAGGCTCAGAATCCGTTCCCTCCGGGTTCGGGGATCATGCCGCGTGAAAGCGCAAGCGGGATCTTTCAATCCAACGATCAGTTGATCACGAATCGCGCCCACAACTTCGTCGGCGGACTGACATATGTTTTCGGCCCGAACATCAGCAACAATCTTGTTGTCAATTACAGCAATTTCAAGAACGCGATCAATCCGTTCGTTGCCGGCGTCCCGGAGATCCGTTTGAATCCTGAACAGGATTGGCGTTCAGGAACGAATGCGGTCTCGCCGCAGGAAACTCCCCAAAAGCGTCTTCAGTTTCGCGACGACATTACGTGGATCCACGGGGACCACACAATGACGTTCGGCGGAAACTACGAGCGTACATCGATCGGCGGACTGTTCGTCTTCGCGAATCCGGTTCGCATTCGTTTGTTCGCGACCGATGCGGCAGGTGACACACTTCCGCTCAACACTGAAGCCGATTTTATGAACCTGTTTGTTCAGGACATTTCAATGGGTGTTGGCAGCCCCAACCTTCCGTTCAACAGCAAGGGGCCGACCATCAACAACCGCATTTCGTTCTATGGCGGCGATTCGTGGCGTATCCGTCCGAATCTGACATTCAATTACGGCGTCGGCTACCGATGGGATTCCAACCTTTGGAATCATGACCTTGCGCGTCCGGCGGTGATCGCTCCGCTCTTCGAAAAGGGAACCGCACCCGCAGGGCGAGACAATAACAATTGGTCGCCCAAGGTCGGATTTGCGTGGGATCCGTTCAACGATGGAAAGACGATCGTACGAGGCGGTTTTGGCGTCTATTACGACAACACGATCGACAACCTACGTCTGTTCGAACGTGCCGATCTCGGCCCGGTCGGAGCGGAGCAATTCCTCGTCGGAACGGCGATCATCAGTCCGCTTTTGGATCCATTCGGCGGCGACGGACGATTTACGCGCGGGCAGATAACCCTCGCGCAGATGCTAACGCTCTATCCTTCGATCCGCACCGATCTCGAATCGAGACTGACGAACTGCTCGCTTCCGACCGGACTTGAATGCACGGATAGTGTTTCGGGCCCGATCTTCTCGAGCAATTTTCAGGTGCCATATTCGCTTCAGTATTCGATCGGTATGCAGAGAGAACTGCCGTGGAACTTGATCGGACAGGTCGATTTCAATTACCGCAAAGGCCTGAACGAGGTCAATGTTTTTGACATCAATCAGGCGGATTCGGTCGCAGGCCCGAGACTTGCGTCGTTTCCGGTTCCCGTACCGTATGCGGATTCATCTGCATACTCCACCTATAAGGGATTGCTCGCCAGGATCGATCGCCGGTTCAAGAACGGATTTCAATTCACGGCAAGCTACGCGTTGTCCAGCTTTAAGGCATTCAACGGAGATTCCTTGGGACTTGGCGGAGCGCCTACCAACTTGAATAATCTGCGTGCCGATTTCGGCCCGTCGGGGCTGGATCGGCGTCATCGTTTCGTATTCAGCACGGTTTACGATACGCCGTGGTTCAAGAAGGACGAGAACTGGTTCAAGCGGAACTTTCTCGGAAACTGGACGGTTTCAATGATCTCGACGATGTTCAGCGGAACGCCCCAAAGCGTCTTTCTGCCGAACAGCATTGATATGAGCGGAACCGGAACGTTCGCAACCTACCTGCCGGGAACGACAGGCGGTTCGATCGGTCGGAACGTTAGAACGGTCGGCCACCTCAACGATCTGATCCGGGCGTACAACGATTCGCTGACGCCGGGACAAACCGATCCGATGGGTACGCCCTTGGTACGTATCGCCGAGCTTCCTGCGGATACGCAGATCGGCGGAGATCCGCTCATTTCCCAGGATCTGCGTCTGACGAAAACGTTCAACTTCAATGAACGATTTCGCATTCAGTTGATCGGTGAAGTGTTCAACGTATTCAACTTTGCCAACCTCGTGAACGTAAGCGATGTTGTTCTGCCGGTCGAAGGAACTCCGGCGAATGAGATCACAACCTTGCGTCCGTCTCAGCGTTCGAACAGCGTGTTCGGAACAGGCGGTCCGCGTTCATTTCAATTCGGCGCTAGGTTTACCTTCTAGGTAGATCTGGATGGCCGGCAACGGAAAACGGGCCCCCAAAAAAGGCCCGTTTTTTCTATTTATGCTCGGAAATGATCTATCGGCCGGCCGGGTTGCCGCCCGTCGCAAGATAGAGGACGGCCATACGCACGGCGACGCCGTATTTCACCTGGTCGAGAATAAGCGAACGTGAACTGTCGGCAACGTCAGACGCGATCTCAATGCCGCGATTCATCGGGCCGGGATGCAGGACGATCGCGTCCTTGCGCGCAAGATCGAGGCGTTCATTCGTCAGGCCGTAATGGATCGAATACTCACGAAGCGAAGGGAAGTACGCCGAGTCTTGTCTCTCGCGTTGGATCCGAAGGATCATCACCACGTCGGCGCCATGGATGGCGTCCTCGACATGCTCACAAACTTCGAGCGGCCTTTTGCCGTCGGGAAATTCCTGGTCGCGGATCAGAAATGAGAAGTCCTTCGGGACGAGTGTACGCGGGCCGGCGACGCGGACGGTTGCGCCGAGTTTTGTGAGCAGATGGATATTCGAGCGGGCGACGCGGCTATGCACGATGTCACCGAGGATGGCCACGGAAAGCCCGTCGATCTGGCCCTTATGTTCGCGGATGGTCATTGCGTCGAGAAGAGCTTGGGTCGGATGCTCGTTGGCACCGTCGCCGGCGTTGACGATCGCGGCCCGACTCACTTTTGCCAAGCGATGCGGCACGCCCGCGCTCGAATGCCTAACGACGATGCAGTCCGGCGCCATCGCGTCAAGATTTGCTGCGGTGTCTAGCAAAGTCTCGCCTTTCGAAAGGCTCGACGAAGATACGGAAATATTAACGGCGTCCGCAGAAAGGCGTTTGGCTGCAAGCTCGAAAGACGTTCGGGTGCGGGTCGAGGATTCAAAGAATAGATTGATAACCGTTTTTCCGCGAAGTGCAGGGACTTTTTTAACTTCGCGGTTCGATATCTCGCGAAAGTTCTCGGCAGTATCCAGAATGCCGATAATATCGGAAGCGGCCAGCTCTCTTATTCCGAGCAGATCCCTTCGTCGATACGGCTTTTCTGTGTTCATTGTCTAGAGTTACTTGCTCGACCGATGGTAAATACCTACAGCCTCGGTCTCATCAAATTCCTTGAGCATCACCTTGATGATCTCGTTCTGCTTTGTCGGGATATATTTTCCGACAAAGTCAGCCTGGATGGGAAGTTCGCGATGCTCGACGCCGCGGTCGATGAGCACAGCGAGCTGAACTTTCTTCGGTCGCCCGAAGTCCATCAACTGATCGAGCGCGGCGCGGATCGTACGACCCGTATAGAGAACGTCGTCAACTAGAATGATCTTCTTGCCGTCCACGTCGTCGTCCAGTTCGGTGCGGTTAACGACAGGATTTGCGCCGACCGTCGAGAGGTCGTCGCGATAAAGTGTTATATCGAGAATTCCAAAAAGCGGCTTAATGTTTTCGAGCGACTCGATCTTTTCGCAAAGTCTTTCCGCAATAGGCACGCCGCGACGACGGATGCCGACGAGATAAAGGTCCTCCGCACCGTTATTCTTCTCAACGATCTCGGTTGCGAGCCGCCGCAATGCACGATTCATCGCCGAAGCATCCATTACACGAGACTTTTCCACGAGATTAAGATCAGCTGCCATAGGTCAGGCAAATCGTAACAAACGCCAAATCCATTTTCAAAACGACCAGCGTCTTTTACTTGTGCCCTGAACATTGAATAAACTGCATTTTCACGATAATGACGCTTCTTTGGGAAAAATTGGCTCGTCCCGTAATGTTTGGCCTTGACGCCGAACGTGCGCACGAAGTTGGAATAGCGGGCTTAAAGGCCGGTTTGGCGCGCCCATTCTATAAAAAGTGCGATGATTCGCAGTTCTGGGCTATAGAGAGATTTGGACTGACTTTTTCGAATCCGCTTGGGCTTGCGGCCGGCTTTGATAAGAATGGCGAGGTCGTTGGGCCGCTTGCATCGCTCGGGTTCGGCTTCGTTGAGGTCGGCACAGTTACTCTCGAACCGCAGCCTGGTAATTCAAAGCCGCGTATCTTCCGCGTGCCCGAACAGCAAGCGTTGATAAATCGACTTGGGTTCAATAATGACGGGGCGAAATCGGTAGCGGCGAGACTTAAGTCGATGAAACGCAATTGCGTGGTCGGCGTAAACATAGGCCGGAATCGAAGCGTTTCGAACGAGGACGCGGTCGAAAATTACGTTGAATGCCTGAAGGAAATTCACGAGGTTGCGGATTACATCGTGGTCAATGTATCTTCTCCGAACACGCCGGACCTTCGAGACTTGCAGCAGGAAGCAAGCCTTTCGCAGCTTTTGGAAGCACTGAAGGCGGCAAATTATGAGCTCGGCGAAAAGCCGCTGCTCGTAAAGGTTGCACCCGACCTGACGACATCGGAGATCGAGTCGATCGCGGACATCTGCATTTCGACGGGCATTTCGGGCGTGGTCGCGACGAACACGACGATCACGAGGCCCGGAATAGATGCAAATGTTGCGGAACGGATCGGGTATGGCGGTCTAAGCGGGAAGCCGCTCAAAAAGATGTCGGCCTGCGTCGTCAGGACGCTCTACGAATGCACAGACGGCAAACTTCCGATCGTTGGTGTCGGCGGTATATTTTCTGCTGAGGATGCGTTCGAGAGCATCGCGGCCGGTGCATCGCTCGTCCAGGTTTACACGGGTTTTATTTACGGCGGTCCGACGTTTCCGCACGACATTTGCGTGGGACTCGCGGAGATACTTCGGTCTCGCGGCTTTAACTCGCTCGACGAGGTCGTGGGATCAGGCCGGTGAGCGGTGCAGCGAAAGCCTGCAATATGTTTGACACTAGCGTTTGAGACACTATAATTACTCTTTTGCCTTTTTGGGCAAGAGAATCGGCTTAATTTGCCTATTTGATAATGAAGATCGATCTTGCGGCAGCACGAACCGCACCTAAAGAATTACGGGTGAGTTTACCGCCCGAATCGATAGATACCGCGCCGGATGCAGATATCATCCGAAATGTTGATCTTATCGGGGCTTTATGGCGGGATTCGCGAGGGCCGCATCTTTCGGGGCATTTTGCGACGCAGGTGAGGCTCGAATGCACTCGCTGTCTAGGGTCTGTCGAATTGACGATCGAAGCCGACTTCGACGATACGTTCGTTGACGAAGAAGCGGCGGATCCGGGCGAGTTCGAAATAATAGCCGAATTCCTCGACGAGTCGCTAGCCGGAGATTCGGTCGATCTCGCTGAGGTTTTACGGGAGCAAATACTCTTGGAGCTTCCCGAACAAGTTTTTTGCCGCGAAGATTGTCGCGGACTTTGCTCAAAATGCGGGCAGAATCGAAATCTGGTAGATTGTAACGGCTGCGAAGATATCGATCCGCGTTGGGCAGTATTAAAGGATCTTAATTAACCGTCCGACGAGGTCGTGCGGAGCAAAATTTTTAGAGGTAGTCATGCCAAATCCAAAACGAAGACATTCCAAAGCGCGTACGAGAACTCGTCGTGCACACGACGCGCTGAGCACACCGCAGTACTTTCTCGATAAAGACTCCGGCGAAGCAAAGCTTCCGCACCGCATCGACCTTGCGACCGGCACGTATAAGGGCCGCAAGATCATCGACGTTAAAGAGACCGAATAACGCAAATTTTTTTTAATCGCCAACAAGTCTGATCAATGGGACAAAACGCGGGAATCCTCGGCACCGGCCACTCTTATCCGGAAGGTATTTTAACGAATGCTGACCTTGAGAAAATGGTCGAAACCACCGACGAGTGGATAACGACGCGCACGGGCATTAAGCAGCGTCATAAGGCAGCGGCTGATGAATATACGTCGCAATTCGGTTCACGCGCTGCATTGCGGGCGATCGAGCGCGCCGGCCTAAAGCCTGAGGATATTGACGTTCTCGTCTGCGCAACGACGACGCCGGATCAAATACTGCCTTCGACAGGCGCGTTGATCCAGGCGCAGATCGGGGCCGTGAATGCGGCCGGAATGGACCTGTTCGCAGCGTGTTCCGGGTTTCTTTACGGGCTTACGATGGTCGAGTCGATGATCCGCACCGGGCAGGCTCGATACGTCCTTGTCGTCGGGGCAGAGGTGCTGACCAAGTACGTTGACTATACCGATCGCGGGACGTGCGTGATATTCGGCGACGGCGCCGGAGCCGCCGTTCTTGGGCCGGTCGAAGAAGGCAAGGGGATCCTTGCAACGAAGATCCGCTCGGACGGACGTTACGAAGAACAGCTTTATTCGCCGGGCGGCGGAACAAAGCTTGGATTGACAAAGGAGTCTATCGATAATCGCGACTGCTTTTTCAAGATGAAGGGCAACGAACTCTTCAAAGTGGCAGTCCGGTCAATGGCGGAAATCTCGGCAGAGGTGCTCGAAAAGGCAGGCGTTTCGGCCGAGGAGGTCGATCTTGTGATCCCGCATCAGGCTAATCAACGGATCACCGACGCGGTCGCTGCCCGTTTGAGCGTGCCGGAAGAAAAGATCTTTTCGAATATCGCCGAACACGGCAATACTTCGTCCGCATCTATTCCGATCGCGATGGACGAATGCATACAGTCTGGCAGGATCAAGGAAGGTTCGCTCGTGCTGTTGACCGCATTCGGCGGCGGTGTTACTTGGGGCGGAACCGTCATCCGATTTTAGATCAAATATCGCAGAGAGTTTTTTTAGCCGTCGGGCTATAGCCGACCTTAATGGCAGATCAAAATTCCGAGTATATTGAACGGCATCCGCGAAACGCCTACCTATTTCCGGGACAAGGTTCGCAGTCCGTGGGAATGGGCAAAGATCTATTTGAGAACTTTGCCGCCGCGCGGGCAGTTTTTCAGGAAGCTGATGATGCGTTGGGATTTTCGCTTTCGAAAATGTGCTTTGAAGGCGATGAGAGCGACCTTCAGTTAACGGCGAACACGCAACCCGCTATATTGACCGTCTCTACTGCTCTTTATCGAGTCGGAAGATCGGAAGGATTGCCGTTACCCGATCTTGCGGCCGGACATAGTTTAGGCGAGTATTCTGCTTTGGTTGCCGCCGGTGTCTTGGATTTTGCGGCCGCCGTTAGAACCGTCCGAAATCGCGGAACTTATATGCAGGACGCCGTTCCATTCGGCGTAGGTGGAATGGCAGCGATAATGGGGCTCGATCTCGAAGGCGTCGAAGAACTTTGTGCCGATGCCGCTGAAGGCCAGGTTTGCTCGCCCGCGAACATAAATTCGCAGTCGCAGATCGTGATCGCGGGTAATTCGGAAGCCGTAGATCGTGCATGTGAGATCGCAAAAGCGAAGGGTGCGAAACGTGCTATCAAGCTGAATGTGTCCGCTCCGTTCCATTGCGAACTGATGAAGCCTGCGGAAGAGCGATTGAAGGACGATCTGGCAGAACTCAAGTACGGAGAATTCGCATTTCCGGTCGTCCAGAATGTCGATGCGGAACCGAATTCGGAACCGCTAACGGTTCAGGAAAAATTGGAACGCCAAGTATCGCAGTCGGTAAAATGGCTTCAGACCATTAGACGGCTGTCGCAGGAAGGCGTTGGAAAATTCGTAGAGATCGGTCCGGGCAAAGTGCTCACGGGCCTTGTCCGTCAGATCGAAAAAGACGCAACTTATAGTAATATCGAAAGCACACAGTCTTTACGAGAGATTTTAAGTTAAGCAAACAATCAAAAAGGAGAACTTATGTCAGAAGTACAGGATAAGATCAAACAGATCATCGTAGATGAACTCGCCGTCGATGAGGCCGAAGTAACGGAAAATGCTCGTTTCATCGAAGATCTCGGCGCGGATTCACTTGATCTGGTTGAACTGGTAATGCGTTTCGAAGAAGAATTCGATATCGAGATCCCGGACGAGGATGCTGAAAAGATCCAGAGCGTGCGGGATGCATACGCTTATGTCGAACAGCACAAAGGCTAACTCGTGAGCGAGCCTAGCCTTAGAGGTTTGCGCTATGGTGAATGAAGAGGACAATAGCCTTCATTCACCATTTTGGCATCTAAAATGAAGATCATATGAAGCGTCGAGTAGTTGTAACAGGACTTGGTCTGGTAACGGCGGTCGGAAATGACGTGCCGACAACGTGGCAGTCGCTGCTTGAGGGCAAGAGCGGCGCCGATCATATAAAGAAGTTTGACGCGTCAAAGTTTTCGGTCAGATTCGCGTGCGAGGTCAAGGATTTCGATCCGCTTTCGTTTCTCGAAAAGAAAGAGGCTCGGCGAATGGGCTCTTTTACGCATTTTGCTTTGGCGGCCTCAGATGAAGCTGTGAAGAACAGCGGCCTTGTCATCGACGAATCGAATGCGGAAATGGTCGGGACGTATATCAGTTCCGGTATCGGAGATTTTTGGGCGATCGAGCGTGAGCACGAAAAGCTGCTCACATTGGGGCCTGACCGTGTCTCTCCATTTTTTATCGTTTCGGCGATAGTTAACCTCGCGTCCGGGAACGTTTCGATACGGCACGGCGCAAAGGGGCCGAATTCGGCGACCGCGACCGCTTGTTCTGCGGGCGCGCACGCGATCGGCGACAGCTTTCGCCTTATCGAACGCGGCGATGCCGACGCAATGATCTGCGGCGGTGCCGAAAGCGCGATCACACCGATGTCAGTTGCAGGCTTCGCTTCGATGCGAGCGCTTTCCACGCGAAATGACGACCCGAAGACCGCATCGCGGCCATTCGACCTCGAACGCGATGGCTTTGTTATCGGCGAAGGCGCGGGGATCCTCGTGCTCGAAGAGCTCGAGTTCGCAAAGAAACGCGGTGCGAATATTCTTGCCGAGATCGTAGGTTACGGTATGAGCGGAGACGCGTTTCACGTAACGATGCCGGACGAGTCCGGTTCGGGTGCGATCCGCGTGATGGAGCGTGCGTTGAAGGATGCCGGTATTTCGCCGGACGCGATCGACTATATCAACGCTCACGGTACCTCGACGCCGTATAACGACAAGTTCGAGACGCTTGCGATCAAAAAGGTTTTCGGCGAGCGTGCGTATCAGATCCCGGTAAGTTCGACAAAATCGATGACCGGACACGCTCTCGGTGCCGCAGGCGGCCTCGAAGCCGTATTCTCGGTCAAAGTTCTGAACGAGAATGTCGTGCCGCCCACCATCAACTACACGACGCCCGATCCCGACTGCGATCTCGATTACGTTCCGAACGCGGCCCGCGAATTTAAGGCGGATTACGTTCTGTCGAACAATTTTGGATTCGGCGGGACGAATGCGTGCCTGATCTTTAAGAGGTATTCTGAATAGACAAAATGAAGATCATCGTTCTAATGAAACAGGTCGCCAATAAAGATGCGGTTTTACGCATCGCGGCAGACGAAAAATGGATCAACGAGTCTGATATCGCACTGCAGACGAACGAGTCTGACGGCTATGCGCTCGAGGAAGCTCTTCGCACGGTCGAAGCAAAAGGCGAGGGCGAAGTTGTTGTTTGTTCGCTCGGCCCGCAGTCTGCTAAGACCGTTATCAAGGACGCACTTGCACGCGGAGCGAACCGCGCGATACACATTGTCGTCGAAGATGCGAAGTCGCTTTCTCCGTATCAGATCGCGAGTACGATCGCGGATGCTATTCGCGACGAAAAGCCGGATCTCGTTTTCGGAGGGCTTCAGTCCGACGATGCGAGTTTTGGACAAACAGGCGTGATCCTTGCAGAATTGCTCGGCGTTCCGCACGCGACGATCGTCATCGAGGTCGATCGCGAAAGTCTCGGCGAAAAGATCCGCATCAAGCGCGAGCTCGAAGGCGGCTGGTATCAATGGTTCACTTACGATCTTCCGGCGCTTCTCACGATCCAATCCGGTATCTCCCAGATCCGTTATGCATCGCTAAAGGGTATTATGGCGGCGAAATCAAAAGAGATCCGTGAAGTTGCGCCGGCAGTAGCGGCTTTTGCCGCCGCATCGAAGGTCGAGAAGGTATATATGCCGTTGAAGACCAAGCAAACACAGATCCTAGGCGACGGCGACGCGAAACATGGTGCAATCGAACTGGTGGAGAAATTAAAGAACGAAGTTCGCGTTATTTGACACTCGCTTTGAAGGTCATATCTATCTTTTTTTGGCCCGATGTCCAGAGGATGTCGGGCCAAATTTTTGCACCTGCTCCGACTAAGGAAAACTGCAAGAGAGAAGCGGGAACTACGCCTTCCAACAATGTGTTCGCCCGATTTGGCATTGTCATTCGAATAGGGCATCATCGTATCTAACAATAAACAACTTGCGATTCTTTTTGTTCAATTTCATCTTCCACAAGACGACCACATATTCCGGAAGGGCATTGACTAGAAAGGTCGCTTTTTTCTAGCAACGGCTCGATAGAGTCTCTTGAAATTAAAAAAGGAGTACGAATGAAGTTTACAAAACATAGAAATCCCCTTCGCTCGATCACAGGCGGCCTTGCGATCGGCGCGTTGGCTGTTCTCGGTCTCTGGGCCGCGGCGGGCACGACCGCAACGTCAGCACCGTCAACCGTCGGCATCCCATATCTTTACGATAATGCCCCGCTTTCTACCGGAATGACGACCGAGAGCGGTGTTGTCGCTCCGCCGGGCACACAATGGAGCGAGCTCCAGCACGACACCGGCAACACGACCGAGGCAAACACCACCCTTGGTACGAGCTGTTCCCTGACCACCGCCACATCATTTCGATGCGCAGACGATTTTGTAGTTCCTGCGGGGCAGACATGGACGGTCAACCAGGTCGTAACCTTCGCGTATCAGACCGGATTTACAGGCACGACGAGCCCGATCACGTCGGCAACGCTCCAGATATGGAACGGACGCCCCGGCGATCCGGGCGCCTCGATCATCTTCGGTGATACGACAACGAACCGACTGGCGACCTCAATAGATTCTCTCACCTACCGCATTGGCGGTACCGTCGTGCCGATTCCTTCGACTCCGGGAACGACGCGAAAAGTTTGGCAGAACAATATTGCTGTAAGCCCTGCTCAGGTTCTTGCCGCGGGTACATACTGGATCGACTTCCAAACAGCAATCGCCGCAAATGGGGGGCACTTCGCCCCGCTCGGGACAGTGGTCGGCAGTCGTACCCAACCGGGTTGGAACGGACGTCAATGGACAGGAACAGCGTGGGTTGACGCTCTGGACGCCGGAAACCCGGCCTCCGCTCCGGATGTCGTGATGGACTTTCCGTTCAAACTCGTCGGTACATCGACCGGCGTTACGGTTGCTTCTTCAAGAGCTGACTTCGATCACGACGGCAAGACGGACGTTTCCGTCTATCGTCCCAGCGAAGGCAATTGGTACATCAATGGATCGACCGCAGGCGTGTCCGTTATCCACTGGGGAATTTCCACGGATGTGCTTACGCCCGGTGATTTTGACGGCGACAACAAAGCCGATACGGCGATCTTCCGCGCAAGCGATACCGAGGGCGCGCCGGATTTCTACATACTTAATAGCGAAGGCTTTACGCTTTCAGGATACGCTTGGGGATCGACCGGCGATATTCCGGTGGTCGGCGATTATGACGGCGACGGCAAGGATGACGTCGCGATCTATCGCCCGTCTGACTCGAACTTTTATGTACTAGGCAGCACAAGCGGCATGGTCGTAACTAATGTCCCGGGAACGACACCAGTGGTCGGCGACTATGACGGCGACGGCAAAGCTGACACGATCACCTACACTAACGGGGCGTGGGCAGGCCCGCTTTCGGGCGGCGGCGTCCTTTCGGGAACGCTCGGAACCGCCGGTGACGTGCCGGTGCAGGGCGATTTCGACGGCGACAACAAGACTGACCTCGCCGTGTTCCGCGCGTCGGAAGGGAATTGGTACATTTTCCGAAGCAGTGATTCGCAGACGGCAGTCGTTCAGTTCGGTGCGGCCGGCGATGTCCCTGCTCCGGGAGACTACGACGGTGACGGGACGGAAGATCAGGCGATCTATCGGAACGGAACCTGGTGGATCAATGGATCAACAGCGGGCGTTTCGGTCGTATCTTTCGGCCTCGGAAGCGACAAACCTATCCCGGCATCTGCTAACCCGTAATAGACACGTGTGGTACGGAAGCGGGACCGCTTCCGTACGATTCACTTTTCGAAGAAAGGCTGTCCGCACCGGGCAGCCTTTTTTTGACGCCATACCGTTTGAGGCCGAATTTGCTTACCGCGAACTTTATTGCCATAATTTTAGATTCGATTTTCGGATCATTTATTCATCTATGAGCGGAATTTTAGTATTCATCGAACACAAGGATTGCGTCCTCAATAAAGCCTCGGTCGAGGCCATTGCGGCTGCCCAAAAGATCGGAAGCGATCTGGGACTGAAGGCTTCCGCAGTTTTTCTCTGTGACAAAGATTGCCCGGTCGCCGAAGAGGTCGCGGGTTACGACCTCGAAAAGGTGATCGCCGCCAAGAATGAAAAGCTCGGACAATACTCGCCCGACGGTTATGCTGATGCTCTGACCGAGGTGGTCAAGGCCGAAGGTCCTCAATACGTCGTGATGTCGCACACCTATCAGGCTCGCGATTTCGCCCCGAAGGTCGCGGCACGACTTGGCCGCGAGGTTGTCGGCGACTGTATTCGATATCGTGCCGAGGGTGGCAAACTCATCCTTACACGCCGGATCTTCCTAGGTAAACTCGACGCGGATGTTTCGCTCGGCGGTGAAGCACCGCACTTTGTAACGTTCCAATCCGGAGCGTTTCGCGGAGATGATGCGACGAAAGGAACCGCTCAGATCGAGAAAAGGGACGCGAGCGTCGGCGAGATCAGAATGACGTCGGAAGAAGCTTTCCGCGAAGCAAAGGCGGCCGTTGATCTAACGAAATCTAATGTGATCGTCGCCGTCGGCCGCGGCATCAAATCGCAGGAGAATATCGCACTTGCCGAAAAACTCGCCGATGCTCTCGGCGGCGACCTTGCAGCGTCGCGTCCGATCTGCGATTCCGACTGGCTCCCGATCGACCGTCAGATCGGTTCTTCCGGCCAGACCGTCGCGCCGAAGCTTTATATCGCCCTCGGCATTTCTGGTGCCATCCAGCACATCGTCGGAATGAAGAATTCCGGTACGATCGTGGCCATCAACAAGGACGCGGAAGCCCCGATCTTCGACATCGCGGATTACGGGATCGTCGGCGATCTATTTGAGGCCGTCCCAACCATCATTGAAGAGGTCCAAAAAGCCAAGGCATAAGGTTCTGCCCGTGACGGTTCGCACAATGTGCGGCCAAAGTCCTATGCGGCCGCGGCCTCAAGATCGGCGATAATGATCTTCGTCATCTTTAGCATCGCTTCGGTCACACGGCGGCCTTTTTCGCGGTCAGGATCGCTAATAAGCTGCATCAGAATCCTCGGAGTTACCTGCCACGAGAGGCCGAATTTATCCGTTACCCAACCGCAGGGCAGTCGCTCGCCCCCTACACTCAATTTGTTGTAATAGTGATCGGTCTCGTCCTGCGTCTCCGTGTATATCATCAGCGAAATACCCTGCGAAAAGACGAAGTTCGGGTGTGCGCCCGCGTTGTAGCAGCTAAAAAGCTTGCCGTCGAGATCGAATGTCCCGCCGGCCGGTGTACCGTCAGGCCCATGGATCTCAGAAACGATCTTCGAATTCGGAAAGACCGTCGTATAAAATTCCATCGCTTCGAGGGCTTGGTCATTGAACATCAAGAATGGTGTGATCTCCGGCATATATTGGTCGTTCTCCTCAGGCCGTCGTAGCCTGCATTTTATAAGTTCGACAAGGTCATCGAGAGTCGCTTCGTCAAGACCGACTGAAAGTTGGTCCGCGAGCGACCGTCCGGGGCGATCCTCAAAACGAGTTGTCCCAAGAATAACATTGTCTTTTGCTGGCAAACAGTAGAATTCGACTGTGCCGACCTTTGCCGTTTGTGCATTTTGTCCGTTTTGTCCGTTTTGTGCATTTTGTGTCGTTTTGTGCAATTTGATACAAAACGTGAAAAACGTGCTTCAAATTAACGCCCGCGATTGGGTAAGCTTGTTGGTGGTTGGTTGATCTTTG
>Ga0138256_10000057_pt1 | contig 137542 bp, 135 predicted proteins | sample KNB2016incub_MG_FD_105486 | JGI IMG/M metagenome (GOLD analysis project Ga0138256, IMG submission 105486) | Active sludge microbial communities from wastewater in Klosterneuburg, Austria - KNB2014incub_MG | ecosystem: Engineered > WWTP > Activated sludge > Unclassified | place: Austria... | reverse complement strand
TCCCTATCTTTGCCCCGGCAAGTCTTATACGACCAGCTCCTGTTGAACTCCCCCAGGACCGGAAGGTAGCAAGGGTAGATGGTTGAGCGGTGCGATGTAAGTAACTTGCCATTTTTTATGCCCTAAAGTCAATACCGTCATAGATTTAAGCTAGTTAACAATTTTCACCAAGCTTACTGTATAAATATTTTCTGCTTAACTCTTTCAATTATTTTACTTTTGCGGTTCATATAAATTTTTAACTAAATAATAAATCCCACGGTGTAATACAATGAAATTTTTTATAGATACCGCCAACCTGGCCCAGATTAAAGAAGCAAACGATTTAGGAATTCTGGATGGAGTAACCACCAACCCATCATTAATGGCAAAGGAAGGCATTAAGGGACAGGATGCAGTGATGGCACATTATAAAACCATTTGCGAAATGGTTGATGGTGATATCAGTGCCGAAGTTATCTCTACAGATTTTGACGGTATTGTTGCTGAAGGAAAAAAACTGGCGGCAATTCATCCAAACATTGTAGTAAAAGTTCCGATGATCAAGGATGGTATCAAAGCATTGAAATGGTTTACCGATAATGGTATAAAAACAAATTGCACATTGGTATTCAGTGCAGGCCAGGCCATACTTGCTGCTAAAGCAGGAGCATCCTATGTTTCTCCTTTCATCGGCCGTATTGATGACAGCGGTTGGGACGGAATGATCCTTATTCATCAAATGCGCCAGATATTTGATATACAGGGTTATAAAACTGAAATATTAGCGGCATCAATCCGTAATCCAAATCATATTATCAGTTGTGCAGAGGCCGGTGCAGATGTATGTACCTGTCCGCTTGATTCTATTTTAGGTTTATTGAAACATCCGTTAACTGATATCGGGTTGGCTAAGTTTCTGGAAGATGCGAAGAAGTTTGCCTAATATATCGTCTGACGGCATGTCTAACGATAATAAGTTTTATGGTCAGACGTGGACGTCTGACCATAAAAAATGCCCGGCATATCTTCCTGATATACCGGGCATTTTGTTTGTGGTTATAATTATCTTTTACCCTTTTTTGTCTTGTTTTTTGTTTTCATGATCTCATCCATGGTCTTCAGCTCCGGATCGGGTTGCTTTTTTATGTAGATGGTAAATTCTTTTACCATAGCCGGATTTTTTCTTAAGGTTACTTTTACATCTACTTTGTCTGATTCAAAGTCTCTGTCAAGCCATAAACTGTTTCCACTGAATTTTCCTGCCGACGCCCAGAAGGTAAGCTGGGTACTGTCGAGCGGAAGATATTTACCATTGGATAACCTGCCGTCAATATTAATATAATTATAGGTTCCTTTTTTCAGGCTGTCGGTATAAAGATTCACATGAATACTTTCTACTTTTTGTGCCCTGGCAAAAAGAGCGCATACCATAAATAAAAAGAGTAGAGATTTTTTCAATTGTTCTTGTTTGATACAAAGATGGAAAAAATTATGCCAATGACATAAAAGAATGGAATATTAACTGTTAAAGTTCATTAACAGGATATTATTTTAATCACCGATAAATTTTTCATAGACACGTTCATCAAAATAGCTAAAGTATTTTTTCTTGTCAAACCTTGTATCTGAAAGGATAGAGAAGATGAATCCGTTCTTTGCCACCTGTTCTGTATGGTAGATCAGTCCGCCCGGGTTTTCTTTCAGGATGATCTTTATTCTTCCATTTAATGCTTCATGCTTTATAAATGCCGTATCAGCAACAGTTGTAAACTGAAATGCTTCAGCAAGATTTCTTTGCATCAATCTGCTCCTGTACCATGTTCCTCCGGTAGGGCTTACCAGTGGTTTGCCATTATAGATCACTACACTGTCATTATAGGCAAGTACAACCAGTTTGTTTGTATTATTCTTATTCAGCCATTTGATGAGTTTATTTTTATGCATGCTGTCCTGGTATCCGTAATCACTGTCTAAAAAAGCAATACGTTCTACATTATCGGGAATGGCGTCAACTGCATCCAGGAATCCAAAAATAAAACTTCCGCCACCGCTGTGCCCGTTTAAAAATATTTTAGGATGATAAATGCTGAAAAGATTGCTTACACTGTCAATAATCTTTTTAATGATAAAAATGGAATCGGCTGTGCTGCGTTTCCAGGCAGGCCAGCTTTTTTGTTCAGCCATTAAATAGGCAACTATATAATTATTTTTTTTGTCAAGATTTCGTACAAACCTGGTTTGTGCAGCTATATGCTGAATATCGAAATGCCAGTCATCGCCCTCTTTTAATCTTTTGCCCTTTGTCCATTCAATATTATTGCCATTGGGCAAGGCATAAAATACCAGGTAGGTTTTTCCTTTGGGATTAAAATGCAGGGGAGCATTAATGTTGATGGTTACATTTTTTGGTCTATTTACAGTCAGCTCCTGTTCTGCAAATGATTCCGTGGGTTTAAAATTCTGCAGTTGCTGTGCCCCGGAGAAAAGAGATGCAAGTATTAAAAAGTTAAAACAGATCGCTTTAAGCATCATCAAAGATTTAGTTAGTGTTTTTATACACTTTCCCATCCTTCATTACAAAAACCACTTTTCCCATCACCGTTATATCCTGCAAAGGATCACCATCCACTGCAACAATATCTGCCAGTTTATCTTTCTGAATGCTGCCTAATATGTTTTCAACACCTAATAAAGTAGCTGCACTGATGGTGGCTGACTTGATGGCATCCATAGCCGGCATACCTGCTTCAGTCATGTATTGAAATTCAATATAATTTTTTCCATGCATGAATACGCCTGCATCGGTACCAAATGCGATCTTTACACCTGCCTTATAAGCTTTGGCAAAACTTGCCTGTATCTTAGGCCCTGTTTCCAAAGCTTTAGGTGTTACAATGGCTGAATAGTAACCTGGTATTTTTGCAGAGTCGGCAGTTGATTTACCTGCGATAATTGTTGGCACCAGCCAGGTTCCATATTTTTTAAACAACTCAATACATTCATCATCCAGGAAAGTACCGTGTTCAATAGAAGTTACACCGGCCCGGATGGCTCTTTTCATACCTTCGGCCCCATGGGCATGTGCAGCAACTTTAAATCCATAATCTTTTGCAGTTTCCATAATGGCTTTTAATTCTTCGTCTGTGAACTGTGCACCGGCACCGTCTTTGGCCTGGCTCAGCACACCACCGGTAGCAGTTATCTTTATCAGATCCGACCCTTCTTTGTAACGTTGTCTTACCGCTTGCCTGCATTCATCTGGTCCATTAACAACACCCTGTATAGGGCCGGGTTCACCTGCAAATTCTTTTTTCAATCCATTGCTAGGGTCGCCATGTCCGCCCGTGGTAGCAATAGTTTTACCGGCTGTATAAATGCGTGGACCAACTGTAGTGCCGTTGTTGATGGCATTGCGTAAAGAAATATTTACACGGCTGCCGCCCAGGTCTCTTACCGTGGTAAAACCAGCCATTAATGTTGTATTAGCATAGTTCACCGACTGAAATGCAATATCCTGGGGTTCGGTTGTAAGCCTGTCAGCCAGCGAATTACGTTTTGTCTGAGATTCCAAATGTACATGCATGTCCATCAGGCCGGGCATTACAGTTTTAGTTTTCAGGTCAATCAGTTTATCATTTGCAGCTGGGTTTATATAACCATCTTTTATGTCCACAATTTTATTACCGGCTACAATAATTGTTTTCTGGCTGAGCATGGTATTACTTACTGCATCAATTAATTTTCCGCAATGGATATAGGTTTTTTGCGCAGATACATTAACAGACACAAACAGGAAAAGTATTAAAAGTATTTTTTTCATTGAAACAGTTGAATTGATAAATAGATATTTAAAGATTATTTTTTTAAGATGTTATAAGGTTTAAGTAGATTTTATTCTAATCATCCACCGCCTGCCCAACCAGTTGACGGAATTTCCATCCGGTTTCATCTTTATCAGTGCCTTGTGTCTGTTTCATCAGGATGCCTATGATCTTCTCTTTCGGATCAGCAAAATACTGCGTATTAAAATAGCCGCCCCATTCAAAACTGCCTGCACTGCCCCTGCCACCCATATCCTGTCCTCTTTGGTCAAGTACACCAAATGCTAAACCATAATAAGAGCCTGATGTTCCCCAAAAATCAGCAATCTGGTTGGCCATCATAAATTGTATAGTGGTTCTGCTCAGTATCCTTATACCATTCAGTTCCCCGTTATTTAAATACATCTGCAGAAATGCTGCATAATCTTTTGCTGTACTGGAAAGTCCGGCTCCTCCAGAGAAAAATTTCTTTGCACCCTTTACCGGGTAATCAGGATCATAAAAGGTTACCGGGTAATTGATCCATTTATTGTTTTCTTTTTTTTGAATGGTTACTAACCTGCTTTTTTTTGAATCGGGCATATAAAACCAGGTGTCATGCATACCAAGCGGATCCAGGATCTTTGTTCTGAAAAATTTATCAAGCGGCATACCCGATACAATCTCTATGAAATAGCCCAATACATCTAACCCTTCACTATAAGTAAATTTTTTACCCGGCTCATGATGTAAGGGAAGCTTTGCAAGTTTTTTTACACTTTCGGCAATAGTTATGTTTTCTGTTGTAAACAGATCCGTTACGCCGGCATCCTTGTATATTTTTTTGATGCGTTCATCTCCGTCAATAACACCATATCCTATTCCGGATGTATGGGTTATCAGCTGCCTGATTGTAATGGGTTTTGTAACAGGCGAAGAACCATAGGTACCATCAGCATATAATGTGTCCAGTACCCTGGCGTCTTTAAATTCGGGAATATATTTCGATATAGGATCATCCAGTTTGAATTTGCCTTCTTCCCAAAGCATCATTACAGCTGTTGAAGTGATGGCTTTTGTTTGCGAGGCAATCCTGAAAATATCGTCCCGTTTCAATATTCTTCCCGATTGATTTTCCGCCATTCCAAATGCTTTATAGTAAACAATTTTTCCATTTTTGGCTACCAGTGCAACAACCCCGGGAACCTGGGATTGATCCACAGCTTCCCTGCAGATGGCATCTATCCTTGCAAGACGCTCAGCCGACATGCCGACGGTACCTGGCGCAACTTCAGTAAGTACCGGAGATTTTTTTATTGAATTTGTCTGGCCAAAAATAGTAAGTGTAGTTATACTGAAAAGAAGAACAAATATGTATTTCATATGAAGCTGGTTAGATGATGGTAGTTAAAGTAGCAATGTTTTACTAAGATAAAACATCTGAATCACGCAGGTTAATTTTTTTTATGCGCTGAAGCCATTAGTACCTATTATGCTGAAGTTGGATAAGCAATGATAATGAAAACTGAATTTTAGTTATCTTACAATCTTATCTTTAAAACCTGCTTAGATAAATTGTTTGCTTAGCAGTGTTTTTTATAAACCAATAAACAGCTTTTCAATGAGAAGATTAATAATTTTCCTTTTACCGGTATTTTTAATCAGTTGCAGTGCCAGTACAGAACCTGTAGCAGATATGGTATTGCAGAACGGGCAGATATACACTGTTAATAAGGATCAGCCCAATGCAGAGGCGCTGGCTGTAAAAGATGGCATCATTATTTTTACCGGCAGCAATGCCGGTGTAAAAAAATATATCGGAAAAAATACTGAGCTGATAGATTGTAAAGGACAGTTTGTAATGCCTGGTTTTATTGAGGGACACGGACATATCTATGGATTGGGCAGTTCGCTGATTGATCTTAATCTGATGGCTGCAAAAAACTGGGATGAAATTGTAGCATTGGTGGCCGATGCAGTTAAAAAAGCAAAACCCGGCGACTGGATCATTGGCCGTGGATGGCACCAGGAAAAATGGAATCCTGCTCCGGCAAATAATTACCTGGGTTATCCTTATCATGAGGAGCTGGATAAAGTTTCTCCTGACAATGCTGTTATGCTAACGCATGCGAGTGGGCACAGTTGCTATATCAATGCAAAAGCCATGGAACTGGCAGGTATAACTGCGGTAACGGCCAATCCTTCAGGCGGAGAAATTGTAAAAGATAAAACAGGAAAAATAGTTGGTGTGCTTGCCGAAAGGGCGCAGGGCCTGGTGTATAATGCATATGGTGCTTATCTTAATAAACAAACTGAAGCGGTGCAAAAAGAAAGATGGGAAACCGGTATCAGGCTTGCGGAAGCAGATTGTCTGAAAAAAGGAATCACCTCTTTCCAGGATGCTGGTTCGTCTTTTAATGATGTGAAATGGATGAAGGAACTTGCAGATGCCGGTAAATTGAATATCCGCCATTGGTTGATGGTAAGGGAATCGAATGCAAGACTCCAGAAAAATGAAAACGTTTTTCCAGTTAAAGATGCAGGGAGCGGATTTCTTACAGTAAATGCAGTAAAGGTTTCATTGGATGGTGCACTTGGTTCTTATGGTGCCTGGTTGCTGGAACCTTATACCGACAGGCCGGGGTGGACAGCAGAACCAACTTTTAATATCGATTCGCTGAAAGCCATTGCAGATTTTTGCTGGGGAAAAAATGTACAATTATGTGTGCATGCCATTGGTGACAGGGCCAATCGTGAACTGGTAGATATTTACGCAAACAAAATCAATACGGCTAAAACCAAAGATCACCGCTGGCGTGTGGAGCATGCGCAGCATGTAAACCCAACAGAGATACCACGTTTTAAGGAATGGAATATCATTGCTTCCATGCAGGGCATTCATTGTACCAGTGATGCGCCCTTTGTACCAAAGCGTTTAGGTGATATACGATCAAAAGAAGGTGCTTATGTATGGCAGTCTTTTTTGCAGGCAGGTGTTGTAGTGAATAATGGAACTGATGTGCCGGTAGAAGATGAAGATCCCATAGCATGTTACTATGCAAGTGTAACCCGTAAATTAAAAGACGGCTCTGTTTTTTATTCCGAACAAAAAATGACAAGGGAACAGGCATTGTATTCATATACTATGGCCAATGCTTACGCAGCTTTCCAGGAAAAAGAAAAGGGCTCACTTGAAAAAGGTAAGTATGCTGATATTACCATACTGTCAAAAAATATAATTACCTGTGGGGACGACGAAATAAAAGACGCCAAAGTAGAAATGACCATTGTAGGTGGAAAAGTAAAATATAAAAAGGCTGATTGATTAAATTTTTGAAATTCCATCATCCTATCTGATAATGGAATTTCATTTATTGCTTAATTATCTCTCCTCCTTTTATAACCAGTTTTATTTTTCTGGTATTTTTTATGTCAATTGAAGGATCTTCATCAACCGCAATAATATCTGCAAGTAAACCTGGTTTAATCCTGCCGATCTTATCTGAATAACCAAACAGATCCGCATTAATACTGGTGGCCGATCTTAATACATCAATTGGTTTCATTCCATAGTCTACCATCATTTCCATTTCTCTTGCATTATCGCCATGGGCAAATACGCCCACATCGCCTCCCATACAGATGGTTACACCTGCTTCCAGCGCCAGGCCAAAGGTTTTTCTTTTACTGATGATTCGTTCGGGTTCCGGCTCAGTACCTTTTTTCCAGCCCTTGTATTGCAATACGGCATCACCAGCTGCCAGCGTAGGGCAGAGTGCCACACCATTTTCTTTCATCAGTTTAAAAATTTCGGCAGTACCATTATCACCATGTTCAATAGTGTTTACACCAGCCATGATGGCACGGCGCATACCTTCAGGTGTTGCTGCATGCGCTACAACTTTTCTTTTGCTGCCGGATGCAATAGCTACCATTACTTTTAATTCATCCGTCGTAAATGCAGGCATCGCTTCATCATTAATACCATAGCGGTAGTCAGCATAAACTTTTATCAGGTCGGCACCTTTACCAATTTGCGTACGCACTGCATCGGCAATACTTTCCATACCGCTCACTTCTTCTGCAGCTTTGGGAAGATCAAGATCCGTGTTACCTGATTTAGGCCCATAAGTACCTTTGGCAACAATGGCCCTGCCGGCAACAATCATCCTGGGGCCGGTGGTTAATCCTTTTTCAATTGACATTTTTAAACCAACATCATCATACATGGCGCCTTCGGTACCCAGGTCACGTATGGTAGTAAAACCTGCCAGTAACGTAGCTCTTGCATGATTAACGGCACGTACGGTCCTTTCTGCACGGCTTTCATGCAGTACCTGTTCATCCCAGGGAGTTTCGTTATAGGGATGTAAAAATACATGTGAATGGCCTTCGATCAGGCCGGGTAAAACAGTGCTGTTTTTAAGTTCGATTATTTGAGCACCCTGGGGCAGTTTAAAATTCATGGGGCCTGCTGCAGCAATGGTATCATTCTTTATCAGTACCACCCAGCCGGTATGCATATTTTCTCCATCAAATACACGCTGGGGTTTTAGTAAAATATACTGGTCGTTTTGTGCAAAGCCAGCCGATGCAAAAAAGATCAGCATAAGCAGCAGACAGCTTTTTCTTTTCATAAAGGAAAGTTAAGCGAAAAATAAGGTAAATGAAAGCGGGGAGGTACCTGTTTATTTTTTACCTGTTCCTTTTTTTATCAGATCAATAACACTTATGGTTTCGTTTCCAAACATCAGCCCTGACCAGTTTGCCGGTACAGAAATTTTACTTAAAACTAAAAATAAGGATAAGCCTTCTTCCTGCGACCAGGATTTTCCTCCACGCCTTACAGCTTTTTGCGCAATTTCAGCAGGTATATTAGCACCTTCAGGATGAACAAGCCAGGCATACATGGTATATTGCCCAAGGCCTTCCATAGTAAGAAAAAAATTATCTATCTCTTTAAAGATTTCAAGATCACCGGTAAAGTATTTTTCCTGGCGGGCATTGTGCATTCCGAGGGCCTGCCCGGTTAAAAGACTTAAATCTGCCTTATCGGATGCAGCTTCATAAAAGCGGCTGGTTTCTTTCCTGAACTGTAATTCGTAAATTGAATCCTTTTCAAAATAATCCTGCACTATATCATCTGAAAAGTCAACAGTGAATTTATTGTGCTGTTCATACCAGGTCATTTTTTTTCCAAAATTCTGCATTTGCTGGCTGTGCGAAAATTCATGTAAGAAAACACCTGTCACAAGCAGTTCAAGACCCAGCTCTTTGCTTTTTACACCTGCAGCTTCCCAAAACGAAAGTAAAGGCATAACAAAGAAAGCGTTTTCGTTTTCAAGGGGCGAAGCAAAAGACATTAAACCAACCGGAACTATTTGTTCAGTAGGGAGTGTGATTTTTCCTTCATGCTCCTTTCTTTTCCAGGTAAATCTTTTTCCCAGCAAAGATGGCCCGTCAATTATTTCACCTGCGGGTACAGATATATTTGAAGTGGAGTAAATATATTTTGCGTCAAAAAAAACAAACTCAACAGCTTTAAGCGAATCAACCCTGTATATCTTTTTGCAAACCATTTCCCAGGCACCAAACCATTTATTTACTTCCGTTGGGACAGTGAGTGTTTTACCCGGCACTTCATGTGCTGATGTTTTAAAAGACAAGGAAGTAAGAAAAATCAAGAGTGCTGTAATATTTTTTTTCATAACTTCTGTTAAGGCATTTTGATGAATACCATCAGTTCCGGCATTAAATATATATATAAAATAGCTTTCCGGCTAAGAGAAACCTGGTAACATATGGTACCTGTATAAATCCGAATGGTACAGGTAATCTACTAACTGGTAAATTACCTGTACCGGAAATAAATCAGAACGGGTTTTCAAATCTGCTACTTAATTAACAAGTTTGAAACTGCTTGTAAAATCATTTACAGGACCACCCGGTTGTATCCGCAGCCATTGGCCTTCCACTTTGTAAAAATACCGGGCCGTAAGGTTGTTTTTTACTTCACTCTCTGATGCATCACGGTCAACTGTTGTTGTACCCCATCCTTTGAAGTGCCCCCAACATGCATGAAAAGTAAATGAACCTTCCTGAGCAGTTGAGCCGGCATCAAATGCAATGGTACCAGTAGCTTTAGTAGCTGTTTGTGCCAGCTGCGATTGTGCCATGTAATAGAATTCTGCATTTTTTCCATCGGCAGTAATCTTAAAGAATTTACCGCTTTGCCAGGTGGTTCCTAAATAGCGGCCATCATACACATCAACAACCTGCGTTAATGATGTATAACCACTTGCCCAGTTTCCAGTTAATGCAGCAGGGGCAGCCGTGTGTGGTAAGTTGTTACAAGCTTCGCCCGATGGAGAGCTGCTGTCTTTTTCGCAGCCCTGGCTTAAAATAAGGGCAGCCAGTGCCATTGAAATGGTTAATAGTTTTTTCATGACTAAGTGTTTTAAATTAATAATACGCAAACATAAAATGCAGAAAAAGACAATCCTTGCAGGACTTACATGGATTGATAAAAAATATTCATCAGTTGTTGAAATGAGATATTGGTTTGCAGTTACCGGCAAATACCATAAGTTGACAAAAAAACAAAGTTTTTTTTAAAGATGTGTACCTATACATTTGCAGCCTTATCAGTTTAAATATGGATATTAAATACGCTCAGCATATTGCATCGGCATTAAACCTTAGTCTCAGGCAAATAAGCAGTCTGCTTGCGCTGCATAAGGAAGGAGCTACTATACCTTTTATTGCCCGGTATCGCAAGGAAGCTACGGGGAACATGGATGAAGTGGCCATTGCCAATGTAATTGACCAGATAAATTATTTTACTGAACTGGAAAAACGGAAGGAAACCGTTTTAAAAACAATTGAAGAAGCCGGAAAATTAACTGTTGAACTGAAACAAAGGATTGCTGATTGTACCAATGCCGTTGAACTGGAAGATATATACCTGCCATATAAGCCCAAGCGTAAAACCAGGGCATCAGTGGCTATTGAAAAAGGCTTGGAGCCATTAGCTGCTTTATTATTTGAACAGGGTAATCAAAATCCTGAAGAAGTAGCTGCTGCATACATAACAGACCAGGTAAAAGATATTTCGGAAGCATTACAGGGTGCAAGGGATATTATGGCCGAATGGATTGCTGAAAATGAACAGGCAAGAAATGCGATCCGAAAAATATTTGCAGCATACGCTTCTGTTTCATCAAGGGTTTTAACCAGTAAGAAAGATGCGGAGGATGCACAGAAGTACCGGGATTATTTTGAGTTTAAAGAGCCATTGGCTCAAAGTCCGTCTCACCGGATCTTAGCCATACGCAGGGGAGAGAAAGAGGGTTTCCTTATTATGGACATTAACATTGATAAAGAAACAGCTTTTGAAGTATTGAAGAAGATTTTTATCAGATCATCCGGGCCTGCATCCGGGCAGGTTGGTATCGCTGTTGAAGATTCTTACACAAGATTGTTGCAGCCATCAATTGAAACTGAGTTTCGCATGGCCGCTAAAATAAAAGCTGATGAAGAGGCCATCAGGGTGTTTGCAGAGAACCTTCGCCAGTTGTTACTGGCATCGCCACTGGGACATAAAAGAGTAATGGCCGTTGATCCGGGATTCAGATCGGGTTGTAAAGTGGTATGCCTGGATGAATATGGCAGTTTTTTAAAGTATAATACTATTTATCCGCATGCACCGCAAAACGATTGGAATATGGCAGTGCAAACCATAAAAGAACTGGTTGTAAAATATAATATTGAAGCCATTGGTTACGGTAATGGTACAGCCAGTAAAGAAACCGATCAGCTGGTAAGGTCCATTGATTTTGGAAAACCCGTTTCCGTTTTTATGGTGAATGAAAACGGGGCTTCCATCTACTCGGCAAGTGAAGTGGCCAGGGAAGAGTTCCCGGATGAAGATGTTACAGTACGTGGTGCTGTCAGTATCGGAAGAAGATTGCTTGATCCATTAAGTGAGCTGGTAAAAATTGATGCTAAAAGTATTGGAGTGGGGCAGTACCAGCATGATGTGAATCAAAGCCGGTTAAAAGAATCATTGGATAAGGTGGTGGAGAGCTGTGTGAATTTTGTTGGGGTGGATGTAAATGCGGCGAGCAGGCATTTATTGACTTATGTAAGTGGTTTGAGTTCAACAGTTGCAAAAAATATTGTGGAATACCGGAGTAAAAACGGAGCTTTTAAAAGTCGTGATGAAATAAAAAAGGTATCGTTGCTTGGGCCTAAAGCATTTGAACAAAGTGCTGGGTTTTTAAGAATTCATGATGCAGCTGATCCGCTGGATAATTCGGCTGTACACCCTGAGAGTTATCATCTGGTGCAGGCAATGGCTGCCAGCGTAAACAGCACAGTACCTGAATTAATACAAAGTGCTGAAATAAGGAAAGGGCTTAATGCAAAAGATTTTGTTACGGAAACTATCGGCCTGTTTACTGTTGAAGATATTTTAAAGGAGCTTGATAAACCAGGCCGTGATCCACGGGCAGCTATTGAGGAATTTAAATTTGCTGACGGTATCAGCTGTATAGAAGATTTAAAGCCGGGCATGAAAGTACCGGGTATAGTAACCAATATTACAAATTTTGGTGCTTTTGCAGATATAGGTGTAAAGCAGGATGGATTGGTGCATGTATCTGCAATGGCCAATCGTTATATCAGTGATCCAAATGAAGTGGTGAAGCTCGGGCAAAAAATTATAGTAACTGTGCTGGAAGTTGATATTGCAAGAAAAAGAATTGCCCTGTCGTTAAAAGAAGCTGCTCCTTCTAAAGCAGATACCAGTAAAAAAGAACCGGCATTAAAGAAAGAGCTGGTTAAAAAACCGGAAACAGTAAATCCATTCCAGGCGAAGCTGATGGAGTTGAAGAAGAATTTTAAAGACTAAACCTGGGCTCCCGCAGGCCTATCAGTTTATTTTCTTAAATAAGATGATAACTGTGCCGGAGTTAGTGCAGATATTTCAAACTATTAGTTCAATTCCTGTTCCTGCATAAAAATATACGGGTTGAGGGAATACTTATTTTCGTTTTGAAAGATGGTAGTACAAAACTGCAGGTTAATAAAGAGGTTGGCATCATTAATCTCCATGAGGGCTATTGCCTGATCATCGGGTTTATCAAAACATTCTGGGAGTATCTCCGGCGCAAGGCCATTCCAGCAAGCATCTTTTAACAGCTCCTTTTGCGAAAACCATTCTACTTCGGTAGCTTTTATTTTTTCACAAAGATTTGAAAACAGCGTTGCGTTTACCATGAGTAAAAGCTCTTTTTGGTGGTTGCTCTTGTTCATAAAATATTTTAATGGTTTATAAAGGATTGAACTATAGGAATAACAAAACGCTGAAATGCAAAGTTAAGTGTGCCGGTAGAGGTAAAATGTCAGAATAGTTCTATTCCATTGTAGAAATACTACTAATCCGTTTACGTATACAAAGGGTTGAGGATATTAACTGTTCTTAATTACCGGATAAAAGGGCAATTAATGTGCCAGACTGCAGAATCTGGTTTTAAAGACCAACAATTCAGAAGGATTTTACATGAGCGGAAAAGAAAAAAAATCATATTATTATTTGTTTTTTTGTAAGCCATCAGGAAAAATCAACGTCAGCAGAACGAAGATCAGGAGTATATTGAATTCCACACCATTTCTCCCTCCACCTACAACAAACCAACCTTCAGGGTAATGTACCATTATGATGCCCATGATGAGTACAAAAATAGTAACGGTTGCAGCCCACTTAATATATTTATTCAAAAGAAAACAAACAGCGCAAACCACGTGAGATAATTTTATGGCCCAGGCAAGAAAAACACCCACTGGTGCAAAGCCTATCTGGTTCAGGTATAAATTTCCAAAATCGTTTACGCCATTGTTAAACATGCCGGGCACGCTGTGCATCAATAAAATGACAGCAACCGCCAGCCTCAGCAAAAAAGTTTTGTTTACGAGCTTCATTGTTCTTTTTGAACATAAGTTACAGAAAGTTTAATAAAATTGACATGACATTTTTTTCGATTGCCTTTTTGTAAAGAGGTTGATGAAAGAAAGATCAGTAAAGAAATTTACCGGAATATGACAGCTTTAAAAACATGCTTTGATATTTGGCGCCAATGTATTTGTATTTATAATAACCTGGTTTTATTGATTTGTCCGGCTATCCTGTTCTTGTTGTTGCAGACCAGAGTTTTCTATTCACTAACTTTTTAATTGATTTGAATATTGATTGGAAAAAATACGAAGGCTGCAAAACCTTAATCCATTAAAACAACCCCTTTTTTCAGGTAAATATCACTGGATAACTGCGTCAGCATAAAATGAGCAACATCGGCCCGGGATATTTCAGGAGTGCCTTTCATGGTAAACCTTTCTCCAGCTTTGTAATTGCCGGTTGCCGGTTTATTATTTAGCTTTACAGGATAAACAAGCGTCCAGTCGAGATTGCTCGAACGAAGTAGTTTCTCAGCTTTGGTTTTATCTCTGTAAATACTATTTAAAAAAGTTTTAAAAATAAATTTTTGTAACAGGTTGGCTTGCATGATTGTTTCACCGGCGCCAAAACCCGAGAGAAAGATCAGGCGTTTTATCTGCAGCTCATTCATTGCGGATATTAATAAAGTAACGGCTCTGGTAATTAAATCTGATGATATGAGTGACTGACCTTTTCCAAGTGCACTGATTACAGCATCCTGACCGGCAAGTGCTTTTAAAACAATATTTTTATCCAGCACATCTCCGGTAATAATGGTAAGTTTTTCATGAGTGATACTGATCTTTGAAGGATTGCGGACCAGCACAGTCACATGATGATGTTGCTCAAGTGCCTGTTTTAACAGTAGCTGACCGGTTGGGCCGGTTGCACCAAGAATAAGTATTTTCATTTTTCGGATTTATTTAGAATTAAAATGTACAACATAATTTTTGCATTGAAACCATTCCTGTTTATTAAACTGATATCCGCTTCGCCGGCACATGAACCCCCGGAGAAAGGCATTATTAAATCAGTTGGGGGAATAGGTGATTATAATTACCGCATGTTTTTCAAAACCCGAACGTAATCTTACTTCATACCTTTTTGAACCACTTTCTACAATCATCAATGCTGTATTGGGCGGAATACTCCCGAGATTTTCGGCCTGCATCAATATCTCTATCGGTTTACCGGGTTCAGTTGCTTTAATAAAAAAGGGCAAGGCTTTATCACTGATGCGTTGTTTTACCAGTACAGGAATTTTATTGACAAAGATTGAAACCGTATCATCATCTATAATTGCATTGTCGTACAAAATTATTTTAATAGTACTGTCCTGTACTTTCAGGATCTGTTGTATATCCAGTTTACGGTCAGCAAGGCTGCTGTCTTCCAGCACCGGTTTTACCTGATCAACGGGAAAGTTTTCTGTGAATGTATTATCTTCTTCAATTTCAGTATTCCTTTTATTGTTTCTTGGCTTTGTATAATAACGAATGAGTTTTTCTCCCACAAAATTTTCAATCGGGTAATCTGGTTTTTTTATTTTTTGAAGTACTACCAGTAATTCTTCGTCAGGAAAGCAGGTGGTATCATCACCAAATGTTCCTCTGCCTCCCCATGTTCCGGTGAGGTATTGGGTTTTTCCGATTTTATAATATTTAAGATCAAAAACTTTTTCGCAGGGCGAAAAATTATCCGGCAATACATAAGCAGGCCTGCCCAGTTCCTGTAGCCGGATGGTTTTTTGTTTCCGTTTCCGCTGTCCCTCTACCCGGTACAGTACAAAACGGCTGGTATCTTTAAATGCAAAAGAATTTCCTGTTAGTTCATTGCCGGATTGTGTAAGTTGAATTTCCAGGCTTTCCACCGCTGCATTTAAACCGGCAGATGCCCGCCGGCTTATTTTGCCACTCCATATACCGCTTAATTGTTGTGCATGAATATGCTGGGCTGTAAACAAAATAAGAATAAGTATTGAATATTTATTCACTTCACGTAAATTATAATAATGTGGAAGTTCAACAAATTTAATACAATAGTATAATGAAGTATTTACTAACAGGCAGTTGGCCGGGAGTACAACTTCGGCAAATAGTTTTGTTGTGCGTTGTTGTTTAATTGCCTATTGTTTTTCAAACCTGTGATGCATTACCCTGCCCGACCAAACAGTTAACCCGTTTATCTTACCAGTTTCATCTTTATTAAAAAGAATCCATTGATCAAACCCATCGCCGGGGCCCTTTTCGCCAATGTAATGAAACTGGTTCTCTCCATCGGGTTCAAGAACCGCATCCGGCATTGTGGCTCTTTTCAAAACCATTTTACCCGCTTCGTTCAAATCAAAATTCCAATAGTAATCAAGATGCCTGCTGTAATATTTTCCGGTAAATATTTTAAGGTCTTCTTTCAACGGCTGCCATTGTTTATCTTCTTTCTCCATAGTCTCACCCGGAAACCCATCATCAAAAGCCACGGTTAATCTCATCGGTACATCACCTGAAGGTTGAATAAATGTAAGCTGCATACCATACACTTCTTCATAATAAAAAACATCTTTACCAACCGGGGTAAGTTCAATAATATAATTTCCATTATACCTCGATTTTAGTTTGCCGTCCACTACGTAAAAATCGCTCAACTTCCTGCGCTCATTATAACTCTCCCACGACACCTGGTTTAACCAACGATACCTGCCTTCGTATTTTTTTAATTCAGCTTCAGTAATGCTGATTGGTTTTTTTGCATAAGCAGGTTTTACAAATGGAACCTTATCGGACTTCATTACATAATCACGTACAAATTTATTTTGTTCACCAAAACTTTCGCCATCTACGTTGCCAATAGTAATTATCGCTAATCCCTTTGAAGGAATGCGGCTAAGGTAGTTTTCGCCATTAACCCCTTCATGAATAACGACCAGTTGTTTATTACTGGTATCAATGCTATGCCCGGTAACGTAGTGATTTTTTTTACCGGGTATCATCTGTACATTTTCAAATAATTTTTTAATAGCTACACTATATTCCGAAACCGGATCACTGACAGCTAATGACCATTTAGCAAGATCATCGGCGCAGGTAAGTATAAAATAATTTCCGCCGGGGGATGTTTTCTGCACCCGGTCGTGTTTAAAACTATCTCCATCATAAGAATATTTAGTTGCACGGTTTGGAATAATGTCCCGTACATTTTTTTGCATTCTTGTATTTTTCATTTTTAAGGGCTCAAAAATCCGTTTATCTATCCAGTCGGGTAAATTTTTACCTGATGCTTTTTCCATAATCAACCGCAATAAACCAAAATCAGAATTACAATACATATACCCTTTGCCCGGTTCAACTTCCGGTTCGGGTTGTGTATATAGTAACCGGAAAAACTGTTCCTTATCAAAACGATTGAACATGGCGCCATGCATCAATAATAAATTTGACCATTCATCTACAAAGCCACTGCGGTGATTAAGCAGATCCCAGATCGTTACCGGCTCCGACCATTCGGGCAGTTTTGGAAAATACTTTCTCACTTTATCATGTAAAGAAAGAATACCATCCTTTTCCATTAATACGGCAGCAATGGAAATAAATTCCCTGGCTTCAGAATATCCTATGCGTACTACTGACTGATGTGAAAAAGGAGCCTGTAATTCAATACTGGCCATACCATAATCCTTTTGAGCAATAACTTTTCCGTTTTGGATTACAGAAACGGCAACTCCGGGAGATTTGTTATTGTTAAAAGCCGAGAAAATGCTGTCGAGTTTTTTATTCAGCAAATTATTTTGGCTGGCATTTACGCCTGTATTTTTTTTTACAGGTTGCTGCGCAAACGAAAAGAATACCAGTATACATGCGAAAGAAAGCGTGAGAATAAATTTATGCTTCATAAAAAATAATTTTATTTAGAATGATAATTGCATGACCCACAAGCGGTGTATTTACGCTTTAATACGCTACTAAAAATAGAGAAAATTTCTTGCCTTATCCTTTTTTAGTAAGTTATTGAAAAACTATTATTTAACTGGAATGGCACAAACATAATGATTCTACTGTTGTCTGAACGGGGATTTGGGTAGATTGATTAGGTGAAAGGAATTTGGATTTTAATAAATCCAATAAATCATTTTAATCCTTCAAAATCCAGGTTCAGACAAACTCCGCTTTGATAAAAGCTAAATAGCAGCACAGCCGATGAACGGATTGCGACGCAACGATGATGCTACAGGGTACTGCGGCTGGTATTAAAATAAAAAAGACCGGTCTTTCAACCAGCCTTTAATTTATATACGTGTTTATTATTTACTTCACATACGGCGATCCGGCGTACTTCACGTATTTACCCAGCCACTGATCCTGCTCCCAAAGCATGTGCAGGATATTTTCTTTTGCTGCATAACCATGACTTTCGAAAGGAAGCTGCACAAAACGCACCGTGCCGCCGTGTCCTTTGATAGCATTGTACAAACGCTCACTTTGAATTGGAAAAGTGCCGGGGTTATTATCGGCTTCGCCATGTATCATCAGCAACGGCGTTTTAATTTTATCGGCAAAACTGAACGGGCTCATGTTAAAATACAGGTCGGGTGCCTGCCAGTAAGTACGCTCTTCGTTTTGAAAACCAAAAGGTGTAAGTGTGCGGTTGTAAGCGCCACTGCGGGCTATGCCGGCTTTAAATAAATTTCCGTGGCCCAATAAATTGGCGGTCATGAAAGCACCATAACTGTGGCCGCCAACGGCTACCCGGTTGCGGTCGCCAACACCCATGTCGGCAATCTTATCAATGGCCGCCTGGGCACACCATTGCAGTTGATCAACAAAATTATCATTGGGTTTTTTATCACCTTCGCCTACAATGGGGAATTCGGTATTGTCCATAACGGCATATCCCTGTGTGGCCCAAAAAATAACCGAGCCATAACCAACTCTGGAGAACGTGTATTTGCTCCCCCGTATCTGCGATGCATCGGCAGCGCTTTTAAATTCACGTGGGTAAGCCCACATGATAACCGGCAGCGGACCATCTTTGGCAGCATCGTAACCTTTGGGCAGGTAAAGGTCTGCGGCAAGGTCAATACCATCTTTGCGTTTGTAAGTAATTTTTTGTTTGCTGATTCCACGGAGGCCGGGTTGCTGATCAGGAAAAGCAGTGATGGCTTTTGTGGAATTATTTTTTATATCACTGATATAATAATTGGGTTGTTCCGTAGGACTCTGACGATTGGTAATTACCTGCAGGTTGTTGTAATCAAGCACCTGTACAACAGATTCGTAAAAGCCTTCTTTGCAGCGCCAGAGTTCTTTGGTTTCTTTTGTTTTAATATCGAATGTATTTAAAAAAGGAAGATCCCCTTTATCGGATGCACCATTGCCACGCATGTACATGGTGGTTCCGTTTACAAACTTGATGGTATTGCGTCCGTATTTATTTTCTTCGGAAATGGGAGAGCCGGGATCGTTGTAAGCATCATTGGTGCTGCGGTCGTACAACACATCGGCTGCACCGGTTGCAGGATTTACATTACTGAGTTTACGGCGTTGTTTCGATTGCGAACCTTCTGTTATAAACAACATATTGCTGTTGATATCGGTAACGGCATACATGCGCATTTCGCTTTTGGCAACTTCTTTAGGTGTGCCTGTAAAAGGCGCTGCCAGTGTATATGCTGCATCATGATGTTGCATTTTCTTTTTCATGATACCGCTGTCCAATGGCTCAATCCAGGAAACCGTTGCAGGCTCGTTGTCGAACCAGCTATGGCGGCGTGGCGCATTGAGTACATTGTCAAAACCTGTTGGTGCCAGTTCGCTTGATGGAAGTTTAGCCAACCGTTTTACATCTTTTAAACCGGCATCGCTGATGTAAACCGTGCTGTTGAAACCTCCTGCAGGTACCAGGTAGGAGTAAGGTTTGTCAATACGCTCAATTAAAAAATATTTTTTATCGGGCGATGCTTCAATGCTTGCGTAAATGGCGGGTGAACCCAGTTTGGTCTCTACGCCGTTTACATTTTTTATAAGTTGGGTTGTTGCATAAAATTCAAACAAAGTTTCATCATAAGGTGATTTTATCAGATCCTGGTAAGTGCGGCTGGCAGCAACTTTACCCAGGTTTTGCTGTACAACCGGGCCCTTTGGTGCCAGTGGCTTTGCTGCCAGCTGACTTAATGGTTTGTTTACCGATTTGTACACGATGGTGTTATTATCTATCCAGTCGAAGGCGCTGCCCATAACAGTATTAACCTGTGCCTTGTTGATCTTTGTTGCTTTTTTAGTTTGAATGTTGATGATGTACAGATCAACACCGGTATTGGTTGTATTGGTAAAAGCAATTTTATCTTCAGCAGGGCTCCAGGAAAAACTGCCTGCTTTTAAATTAGCCGGCAAACCGGTTACAGCAGTTTCAATACCTGACTTGATATTCTTCAACGAAACAGCAGTTGAAAAACCCGAACGGCTGGGCGAAAAATTATTTGGGTTGATGCGTAAACCTGCAATGCGTAATTCGGGCTGCGCCAGTTCTTCCACGCCGGGCATGCTGCTGCGTTCCATAATCAGCATCCAGTTGCCTTTGTTGTCGAAACTTACACCGGGTGTTGGCTTGGCCATAACCAGGTCGTAAATTTCTTTTGGCGGCGTTTGGTACTGAACAGCATCCTGGGCAAACAGACTGCCGGTGCTTAATAATAGTAAAAGGAAGAGAAACTTTCTCATGTTGATTTGGTTTGGTTATTTGAGGAAACAAATGTAAGCGTAAAAGGGATTGTAAGATAGCGTAGTGGGTAATATTGATAACTTTATTTTGCCGTTCATCCAACTTCAGCAGCGGATCAGTTAGATATACCAACCCGCTGTCTCACAAATTCATTCCTTTCCAGTTCGTTAAGCATAAACATGGCCAGATCACCGGCATTGATGCGGTATTTGTTTGGCTCGGGTTCGTAATCGGCTTTAGTAATAAAACTGCCGGTAGGGCCGTTGTCAATTATTTCGGGAGAGCCAATCATGGTCCAGTTGAGGTCGCTTTCCTTTAAATACGCATATGCTTTTTGATGTTCTTTACCTACGGCGATATTTTTTTTGGGATAATCTTCATGATCAACCAGTAAGGTATTTTCATCTGCATTTAATATTCCTGAGCCACCAACCGCAATGATTCTTTTTATGCCGGCCTTCTGCATTTGTTTAATGATGTTTTTTATGCCGAGTGTTCTGGCTTTGTCGGCTCCATCTCTGTCTCCGCCAATGGCAGATAGCACGGCATCGGATCCTTTTATTGCATGAAAGACTTCGCCTTCGTCGAATAAAGCGCCTTGTACCAGTTGCAGATTTTCAGTTTGTAAATAGTCAGTGGTATATACATTTCTTCCAAATGCCCGTACATGATGGCCATTGAATAAAGCCTGTTGTACTAATTGTTTGCCAACCGTTCCTGTTGCCCCAAATACGATGATAGTCACTTTAAATGTTTTTATGAAGTTACTTTATTTAGACCTGAGTACATCGCCAAATTCATCTTTCCTTTTTTCCATCATGGCTTTTGCAAAGGGGCAGAGGGGTAAAATTTTCATGTTATGAGTGCGGGCATGTTCAACTGCCGCTTTTACTAATTGATAACCCACATTTTTTCCTCTTAATGTGTCTGAAACCTCAGTATGGTCAATGATCATTAGTTCGGTGCCGGTCATGGAATAAGTCATTTCAGCCAGTGTTATTCTGTCTTCTTCAATATAAAACGAACCTTTACTGTCATCCTGTTTCTGTTGTATCAGCATTTTGTAAAATTTTAAGGAATTACAAAATAAGTTTTTTTATTAAAAAATTTGTTTTCATATTTGCAATAACAATGAAAATGAGCAATACAAATAATAACAGTTGGTGGTGGAGCATGGTCAAATGACGTGCCTCCGTTGCTATTGTATTATTATATATAGTTGAACCCGGCACATGTGCCGGGTTTTTTAATTGTCTGAACGGGGATTTGGGGGGATATGAAAGATTAAAAGGATTATTTAACTCTACTAATTTTATGACAGTGTTTAAATATGAGGAAATAACAAAGAAGATAATCGGTGCTGCGATGAAAGTTCATTCTGCTTTAGGTAATGGATTTCAGGAAGTGATTTATCAGCGGGCATTGGCAATTGAATTTCGAAAATGGAAATTGGATTTTGTGAGAGAATTTGAAATGCCGATCTTTTATGATGGGGAACAAATTGGAGAAAGGAGGGTTGATTTTTTTGTAGAAGGATTGATTTGTGTGGAGCTAAAGGCATTGACAGAATTACAACCGGTTCATTTTGCCCAGGCAAGAAATTATTTAGAAGCATATAATGTAGAGATTGGGTTGTTATTGAATTTTGGAACAAGCTCATTAGAATATAAACGGCTGGAAAATCCAAAATACAATCCAAATTTAAAAATCAAATAAATCCTGTTAATCCACCCAAATCACCGTTCAGACAAACAGCAAATGAAAAAAATAGAAATACAAACCAGTTTTAAAAAGATGCTTGCCGATGTGTACACACCGGTTGGAATTTATCTGCGGCTCCGTGACAGATTCCGTGACACTATTCTTTTGGAAAGCACCGATTTTCATGCAGGAGAAAACAGTTATTCTTTTATAGGCATCAATGCAGTTGCCGGTATAGAGATCAGTAATCCTTCCGCCATTGAATTTAAATTACCTGGTCAAAATGCGGAACGAATTAAATTAGATAAATCCACGGATGTACCACAGCTGCTTTGGGATTTTATGAATAGGTTCGAAATTAAAGAAGTGTCTGCAAGTCCCGTCAATGTAGCGCAAGGCTTGTTTGGTTATACTTCATTCGATGCAGTACAATTTTTCGATTCTATAAATTTAAACGCTGCAAAAGTCTCCCCCTCGGGGGGAGATTTAGAGGGGGCCGATATCCCATTAATGCGCTACCGCCTTTACCAATACGTTATTGCGATCAATCATTTTAAAGATGAATTATTCATCTGCGAAAATCATTTTAACGGAATTGAAAGTGAAGTTGACGTAATTGAAAGTCTGATCAAAAGTAAGGATGTGCCTGGCTTTCCGTTTAAAGCTGTTGGTGAAGAAAGTTCAAACATCACAGATGCGGCATACATTGAAATGGTAAAGAAAGGAGTGGCGAGTTGCCACCGGGGAGATGTTTTCCAGATTGTGTTGAGCCGGAGGTTTGAACAAAAATTTATCGGTGATGAATTTAATGTGTACCGGGCATTACGCAGCATTAACCCAAGCCCTTATTTATTTTATTTTGATTATGGTGATTATAAACTGATGGGCTCATCGCCGGAGAGTCAGTTGATTGTTGATAAAGGAAAAGCCATTGTACATCCTATTGCAGGTACGTTTAAAAGAACCGGCGATGATGAAGAAGACAAAGCATTGGCGGTAAAACTTGAGAATGATGAAAAGGAAAATGCAGAACATGTGATGCTGGTTGACCTGGCAAGAAATGACCTGAGCAGGATGTGTACCGAAGTGGAAGTATCGCAATACAAAAAGATAAATTACTACAGCCATGTAATTCACCTGGTGAGTGAAGTAACGGGTAAGGTTGGGCCGGATGCAAACCCGTTTAAATTGCTTGCGACTACATTTCCGGCAGGCACTTTAAGCGGTGCTCCCAAAATAAGGGCCATGCAACTGATCAATGATTATGAAACTACAGCCAGAAGTTATTATGGTGGTGCCATTGGATTTATCGGTTTCGACAGGTCGGTAAATCATGCCATAATGATACGCACTTTTTTAACCAGGAATAATACATTGGTTTACCAGGCGGGTGCAGGAGTGGTTGCTGCCAGTAATCCGGAAAGTGAACTACAGGAAGTGAACAATAAATTAAATGCTTTAAAACAAGCCATAACACTGGCACAAAATATCGGGTGATGAAAATATTGGTTTTCGATAATTACGATTCGTTCACGTACAACCTGGTTCATCTTGTTGAAAAAATAACAGGAGAAAAGGTTGATGTGTACCGGAATGATCAGATCGAGATGGCAGCTATTGCCAGCTATAATAAAATAATTTTATCACCAGGTCCGGGTATTCCAGAGGAGGCTGGATTGCTGTTGCCATTGATTAAAGAATATGCTGCAACAAAATCAATACTGGGTGTGTGTTTAGGGCACCAGGCTATTGCCGAAGCTTTTGGTGGAACACTTACCAATTTAGACACGGTATTTCATGGAGTTGCAACGCCGATAAAAATTCTTAATGATAAGTCTGAAATTTTAAATGGCTTGGCAGAAACTATTGAAGTAGGCCGCTATCATAGTTGGATTGTTAATGAAGATGATCTTCCAGAAGAACTGGAAGTGACGGCTAAAGATGAAAACGGATACATTATGGGCTTGCAACATAAAATTTATGATGTGCAGGGTGTACAGTTTCATCCGGAAAGTGTGTTAACACCTGATGGAGAAAAGATTTTGCAAAACTGGCTAAAAAAATAACCACAGAGTCGCAAAGGCGCAAAGTTGTTTCTCTGCGCCTTTGCGACTCCGCGGTAAAAAAATAAACATGAAAAAGATATTAAATTATTTGTTTGAGCATAAGAGCCTTACAAGAGAGCAAGCAAAAGAAGTGCTGCATAATATTTCCAAAAATATGTACAGCGATGCGGAGATAGCAGCTTTTATTACTGTGTATTTGATGCGTAGTATAACCATTGATGAACTGCAGGGATTCCGTGATGCCTTGCTGGAACTTTGTGTGCCGGTTGACTTGAACGGGCATGAAGTAATTGATATTGTTGGTACCGGCGGAGATGGAAAAAATACGTTTAATATTTCAACACTCAGTTGTTTTATTGTTGCGGGTACAGGAACCAAAGTTGCCAAGCATGGTAATTACGGAGCTTCATCCATCAGCGGCAGCAGCAATGTAATGGAGCAGTTGGGGTATACATTTAAGAACAATAATGCTGCGTTGAAGAAAGAACTGGATGAAGCCAATATCTGTTTTTTGCATGCACCCATGTTTCATCCGGCGTTAAAAGTTGTTGGGCCGATAAGAAAGAATCTGGGCGTACGCACTTTCTTTAACATGCTTGGCCCAATGGTCAACCCGGCATCACCAAAATACCAGTTGGTTGGTGTTTATAACCTGGAAATGGCCAGGATATACAATTATTTGTTGCAGCAGGGCAGCAGTGCCTTCACCATCATTCACAGCCTGGATGGTTATGATGAAATTTCTTTAACCGGCGATATTAAAGTGATAACAAACGACGGTGAAAAAATTTACAGTGCCGAAGACCTTGGTAAAAGAACTGTTAGTTCGATGGATATTCATGGGGGCAATTCAGTGGAGGAAGCTGCCAAAATCTTCACAACCATTTTAAAAGGCGAAGGAAGCTGGGCACAAAATGCCGTGGTGCTGGCAAATTCAGCCATGGCCTTGCAATGCACCGGTAAATATAAATCGTATGATGCGTGTTATCAAATGGCGGTGGAAAGCCTGGAAAGCGGGAAGGCATATCAATCTTTACAAAAACTAACCGGCAGGTAGTATGAATATTCTGGATAAAATAATTGAACATAAGAAAGAAGAGGTTGCAAGAAATAAACAGTTTCTTTCGGCAGAACAATTGATGCAGAAGCCACATTTTAAAAGATCAGTATTTTCATTAAAAGAATTTTTGCTTGATGAAACAAAAACCGGGATCATTGCTGAATTTAAAAGAAGGTCGCCATCCAAAGGAATAATTAATAACAGCGCCGATGTGGTGGAAGTAACAAAAGCTTATACTGAAAACTGGGCATCCTGTTTATCTGTTTTAACTGATACTCATTTTTTTGGTGGTTCTGCTGATGATCTGCGTAAGGCCAGGGTCAATGATATCCCTATCCTGCGAAAAGATTTTATTGTTGATAAATATCAGCTTTTAGAGGCAAGAGCTATGGGTGCTGATGTTATTTTATTAATTGCTGCCTGTTTAACGCCCAAAGAAGTGAAAGACTTAGCTACATTTGCAAAATATTTGAATCTGGAAGTGTTGCTGGAAATTCATAATGAAGCGGAACTGGAACATATTTGTGATGCGGTAGATTTGGTGGGCGTAAATAACAGGAATCTTAAAACATTTACGGTTGATATAAACCGTTCCATCGAATTAAGCAAACAGATTCCATTGGATAAAGTTAAAATTGCAGAGAGCGGAATAAGCAATATAGAAACGATCAAGAGATTTAAAGAGGCTGGCTTTAAGGGATTTTTAATGGGAGAGAATTTTATGAAGGAAAAGAATCCCGGAGAAGTATTCAAACAATTTGTACAACAATTAAAACATGTATAATTATGAACACGAAAGTATGTGGCATTACGCAGTTAAAACAGTTACAACAATTAGATGGCCTGGATATAGACTTTGCAGGACTTATCTTTTACAAAGACTCTCCCAGGTATATGGGGGATAAAATTGCAAAGGAGGATCTGAAAAATTCTGATTTCGATTTAAAAAAAGTGGGTGTATTTGTAAATGCAGATTATGATGAGATTATAGATGCAATTGAAGATTACGGACTGGATGCAGTACAACTGCATGGCGATGAAAGCCCTGAGCTTTGTGAGGAATTATCGGAAGAAGTAGAAGTGATAAAAGCTTTTAAGATTGGCGACAGTAAGATATCCATTGATGAAATGGTTGCTGATTATGATGATGTTTGTGATTATTATTTGTTTGATACCGCTTCCCCGGAAGTTGAAGGTGGTACAGGCAAACAATTCGACTGGAAACTTATCAGCAAGGCAAAAATTGAAAAGCCTTTCTTTTTAAGCGGAGGTATCGGTGTTGATGATGTGGCAAAAGTAAAGGCATTTAAACATCCTGATTATTTTGCAGTGGATGTTAACAGCAAGCTGGAAAAAGAACCGGGCGTAAAAGATATGGCGCTGGTACTGCAGTTCAGGCAGGGAATAAAATAAAAGTATATGGTTAAGGTACGTCATGCAACAGAAAGTGATTTGCCACAAATTCTGGAGATTTACAATGATATTATTGCAACTACAACTGCAGTTTATTATTACGAACCACACACGCTTGAGATGCGTACACAATGGTATAACGAAAGGAAAGAAAAGGGCTTCCCGGTTTTTGTTGCAGATGAAGAGGGCGTTATTTTGGGCATGAGTACCATAGGGCCTTTCAGGCTACCTGCAGCCTATTTACATTCTGTAGAAAATACAGTACATGTGGCTGTACATGCAAGGGGAAAAGGGATTGGTAAATTATTGATGCCACCGATTATTGAAGCGGCAAGAGAATTGAATATGCATACCATAATTGCAGGTATTGATGCTTCAAATGAAGTTAGTCTGCGTTTACATAAAACTTTCGGATTTGAAGAAACGGCACATTTTAAGGAAGTTGGATTTAAGTTTGACCGCTGGCTCGATTTAAAATTTTTGCAATTGATGCTTTGAATGTTTAAATAAAAGATGAGAATGAAATTCAGTGTTAACGAACACGGTTATTACGGAAACTTCGGCGGAGCTTTCATTCCCGAAATGCTGTACCCCAATGTAAAAGAACTACAGGATAACTATTTGAAAATTATCTATAACGAAAATTTTCAGAATGAATTTTTGCAGTTACTCAGGGATTATGCAGGCAGGCCAACGCCATTGTTTTACGCTGCAAGGCTCAGCGAAAAGTACAACACGAATATTTTTCTAAAACGAGAAGATCTTTGCCATACCGGCGCTCATAAGATCAACAATACCATCGGGCAAATTTTACTGGCACAGAAACTTGGCAAAAAAAGGATCATTGCCGAAACCGGTGCAGGCCAGCACGGCGTGGCAACTGCAACCGTATGTGCACTTAAAGGTTTGGAGTGCATTGTTTACATGGGCGAAAAAGATATTGAACGCCAGGCACCCAATGTAGCCCGTATGAAAATGCTTGGTGCAACCGTTGTTCCGGCAACAAGCGGCAGCAAGACTTTAAAAGATGCTACCAACGAAGCCATCCGTGACTGGATCAATAATCCGGTGGATACATATTATATCATCGGTTCGGTGGTTGGGCCACACCCTTATCCTGATATGGTAGCCAGGTTCCAGAGCATCATCAGCGAAGAAATAAAAAAGCAATTGCTTTCAAATACCGGCACTGAATTACCCACACATGTTATTGCCTGTGTTGGCGGCGGCAGTAATGCAGCCGGAGCCTTCTATCATTTTCTGGATGATGAAAAAGTAAAACTGATTGCCGTGGAAGCTGCAGGCTGCGGTATCAACAGCGGCATGAGTGCAGCTACAACCCAACTTGGTAAACCCGGTATTTTACATGGCAGTAAAAGTCTGCTTATGCAAACAGCCGATGGACAGGTGGTAGAGCCACACAGCATTTCAGCAGGACTTGATTACCCCGGCATTGGCCCCTTGCATGCACACTTATTTGAAACCGGACGTGCCATTTTTATGAGTGCAACTGATGAAGAAGCCCTTCAATCGGCTTTTGAATTGAGTAAGATGGAAGGGATCATTCCTGCACTGGAATCGGCACATGCATTATTTGCTTTAAATAAAATCGAATTTAATAAAGATGATGTGGTAGTTGTTTGTTTGAGCGGCAGGGGAGATAAGGATTTGGCAACCTACATGAAATATTTATAATCATGAAATACGCACTGATCATTTTCTGTTGCTGTTTATTTTTTTCATGCAGCGATTCTTTTATTAATCATAAGCTGCAGTTTGAAAAGATAGGGGATTGTACTGGCGTTGCCGGATCTGTAAAAATGATCTCAAACATCAACGGAGAACGTTATGAATTTTACAGTTGCATTGATAATGGATTCGACGGAAAAAACTATACAGTTGAAAGAAAAGGCGACAGTGTGATTGTAAGCTTTCCGAAAAGCTCTCAAAATAAAGCACTTTATAAATTAATTCTTGACGTAGATACAAAACCTGCTTATCATCACATCATTCTGGATGACAGGGAACTCACAATTGTTAAAGGAGAAAAGTAACGATGAATAACAGGCTTACCAGATTATTTGAACAAAAGAAAACAGGGGTGCTTAATATTTACTGCACGGCAGGGTTTCCGCAAATAAATTCCACAGCTGAAGTGATCAATGCTTTGCAGGAAAATGGAGCAGATATCATAGAGCTCGGTATCCCATACAGCGACCCCATTGCCGACGGGCCGGTTATTCAGCAAAGCAATATGCAGGCACTTGAAAACGGAATGAGTATTCCGGTACTGTTTAAACAACTGGAAAAAATAAAAGACAATATCCAGGTTCCGGTAATTTTAATGGGATACATGAATCCTGTTTTGCAATATGGAGTGGAAAATTTTTGTGAAGTAGCAGCATCTGCTGGAATAAGCGGAATAATTTTGCCTGATCTTCCCATGTATGAATTTGAAACACAGTATCAACAGTTATTTAAAAAACACAATCTTAAATTCATATTTTTAGTAACACCCGAAACAAGTGAAGAACGGATACGGCAAATTGATAAACTCAGCAGCGGGTTTATTTACGCTGTTTCATCTTCATCTACAACCGGAAAAAATAAAACAATCGGCGATCAGGATTCTTATTTTAAAAAATTGCAGGATATGAAACTGAATAATCCTGTTTTAGTGGGATTTGGTATAAAAGATAAAGAAACATTTGATGCTGCCTGTAAATATACCAACGGTGCAATTATCGGATCTGCATATATAAATGTATTGAAATCAGCTGCTGATGTCAGCCAGGCTACTAAAGATTTCATAAATACGGTAAAAGGCCAATCCAGTCTGCCTGAAACTCAGTAAATTGCATCCTATAAATAATTATGATGAAGAGAATTATCCAATGTCTTTTTTTATTTACTGGTTTCAGTGCCTTTGCCGCTATAACTTTTGCTCAGTCTGAACAAAAAGCCAGTACCAGGCAAAAAGCAAAGGTCCCTGCAAAAACATCAACAATAAAATCTGTTAAACCTGCAGCAACGGAATTTAAAATCAATGCTGCTGTTACAGGCTATCCTGATGGAACTAAAGTTGAGTTTTTAAACGGACAAACCGGAGCCACAGAAATGGAGTCGGTGGTTAAAGCCGGCAAATTTGAGTTTAAGGGAAAAATGGAAAGGCCGGATTTTAAAATTATTATTCTTGACAAGGAGGCAGCTACTGCAGACCCTAATATCAAACCCCTGTATATAACGTTGTTCCTGGATAACAGTGTTATAAATATAACAGGCGACAAAACAACAATTGATAAATCTAAAATTACAGGTTCCGAATCTCATAAAGCTTTTGAACAGTTTAATAATACGCTCGAGCCTTATCAGTCTGTCTTTGCAGATAACGGGGGATATGATTCAGCAATGAATGTAAAAGCACTCAGTCTTATCAGAGAATTTGTAAACACCCACAAGGCTTCTTATATTACACCATTGGCAGTAATTCGTTATAACCAGATTGCCGATGATATTTTAAAGACCGAAGAACTTTACAATCAGTTATCTCCCGAAATAAAAACAACAGTAATGGGGCAATACATTGCCCAGCTAATTGCAGAGGGAAAAGCAAATGGTGCTGGAACCCTGCTGGCCGATTTTTCGCAACCTGACACTTCTGGTGTTCAGGTTAGTCTTTCTTCTCTACGCGGTAATTATGTGCTGGTAGATTTTTGGGCAAGCTGGTGCGGCCCATGCCGCCAGGAAAATCCAAACCTTGTTGCTGCATACAATAAATACAAAAACAAAAACTTCACCGTGCTTGGTGTATCGCTTGATAAAGCAAAGCAGGCCTGGATTGATGCCATTAAAATGGATGCATTAACCTGGACACATGTAAGTGATCTGCTGGGATGGCAGAATTCAGTTGCCCAGCAGTTTCAGATATTCAGCATACCACAAAACTTTTTACTTGATCCCGAAGGAAGGGTAGTAGGAAAAAATTTACGTGGCGCTGCGCTGGATAGAAAACTTGCAAAAATTTTAAGATAGTTTTTTTTTGTACCGGCATTTGTTTTTCATGGCATCATCGTTGTGAACTTGTTCTGTTATCCTTTTCTTTTTGTAAAAGAAAAGAGATAACCTCACTTGTACGGCATACCATTACTGAGCGATAATGAAAAATTGATTTGCAGGAAGTTACTTTAACTGCCTTTTATATAACTGAACCGTATTCTCTAAGCCAAGATAAATTGCATCACATATCAATGCATGGCCGATTGACACTTCCAGTAAGCCCGGAATATTTTCTGAAAAATATTTTAAGTTCTGCAGATCAAGATCATGCCCTGCATTAATACCAAGGCCGAGCTCATTTGCTTTTAAAGCCGCTGCAATAAAGGGCTGTATTGCCAACTGCTTATTGCCAACTGTAAATTGCTGTGCGTAAGACTCAGTATATAATTCAATCCTGTCTGTTCCGGTAGCTTTTGCGCCTTCAATCATTTCCACAACCGGGTCAACAAAAATAGAAACGCGTATGCCTGCATTTTTAAAAACAGATATCATGTCTTTTAAGTAGCCTGTATGTTCAATGGTGTTCCATCCATGATTGGAAGTGAGTTGCCCCAATGCATCCGGCACCAATGTAACCTGCGTTGGTTTATTGGCAAGTACCAGTTCAACAAATTTTTGCTCGGTGCAGTTGCCTTCAATATTAAATTCGGTAGTAACAATCTTCTTTAAATCAAAAACATCGGCGTAACGGATATGCCTTTCATCGGGCCTTGGATGAACAGTGATGCCATCTGCGCCAAAGCGTTCAATGTCTTTGGTTGATTTAATTAGATCAGGATTGTTGCCGCCACGGCTGTTGCGTAGGGTAGCGAGTTTGTTGATATTTACGGAAAGCTTAGTCATACTTTATTTATGTATTGCAAATTTAGCCCAAAACTTTATCTGGTTTATTATAAAACTTAACCTGCCTGTGAATCACATAAGTATTTCTTCAGCTTCCGTAATATTTGTACCCCCGGGCTGGATAAGTACAGGAGCCTTTTTGAAAAATAAATGAGGAATGATTTGAATTACTGAAATTAATCCCTAATTTGTCAGATAATCGTTTCCCTATCTAAACTTTCTTCTCCTCTGCTCCCCGGGATTTTTTTATTCATTCACACCAAAACTATACAAGTATGAAAAAAATTATTTCAGCAGTATTTCTTGCAGCCTTTTTATTTGCCTGTAACAATGATGCAAAAAAAGACGAAGCCCCTGTAACACCGGAAACCGCTGCAGATAAGCCTGCTGCACCGGTTGAATTGATCATGGACAGCAACCTGGTTAATTCAGTTAAAGCTACACAGGCGGCCTTTTCAAATAAGGATGTTGAGGGCTATACCGCAAATATGGCCGATGATGTGAAGTTCAGTTGGTCAGGTGGTGACAGCCTGATTGGTAAACAGGCTGTAAAGGATTACTATACCGGAAGGTTTAATATTATTGATAACATCAGTTTTTCAAGTGACATCTTTCTTCCTTTAATGTCCAGTCAAAGCCCAAATGGGGGTGTGACGGCTGCGGGTAAGTGGATGCTTCACTGGCATATGGTAGATGTAAAATACAAGAATGGAAAATCGCTTAAGTTCTGGGTGCATACTGCCAGTCATTATAATAGTGCAGACAAGATTGATCAGATTGCTCAGTATATTGACAGAAAACCTATTGCAGAGGCAAGCAAGTAATTTACTGTAAAAGCCAAAAATAAAAACCCATCCGTGTTAGTGGATGGGTTTTTATTTTTTTTCTGTGCTGCTGGTTAATGTAACTAAACAAATGCCGCTGTTGTGCGTCTCGCCAACAGCCGAAGGGCAAACCATTTTGCTGCAGGTGTTTTGTACGGGAATTTATTTGCCGGGCTTCGGTCGTTGGCGGGGACGCACAACGACGGCGTTAGTATTTTATATTTTATGCGGTTTAGGGGTGAGCGTTTGAAATTAATAACGCCAGTAAAGGAGAGAAAATAAAGTAAGTGCCTGATTCGCCGTTGGTCGAAGCCCAGCCGGCGGCAATATAGTGGCTTGCAACGGCAAAGATTGGGGCGAAAACCCGGGGCGGAGAAACAGCTGAGGATAAATGACATGAATGATTTATGGCTGCATTTATGCAGACTTTTTTATTAATTTACATTAAACAGTTGAAATGAAAAAACGCATTTCCGTCAGTGTTGAAACAAAAACACTTGAATCATTATCTAAAAAGCATGGAAAAGACCTTTATAGAATATTGAGAGATTATATTGTTTCATTGCATGAGATACCAAAAGATGACATTTTTTTAAATTCTACTATACAAACCAGAAAAAACACATTGCCAATAAGACTTGCAGAACACTTGCAAGGATGTTTTATGGTCATTTCAAGTGTCGCATCAAAACTTGATGAAGAAACCCAAAAAATGCCCATTAAATTAGTTGAATACAACAAGGAAGAGCTTCACCCTCAATTTAGAAATTTAAAATTAGCTATTATTGAGGCTGAAAGAATTATGTATGAACTTGATATGTGGGTGACGAAAGACAAGCTGAAAATCAAGAAATGGATAGACAAAGAAAGAAAAAAAATAACAGGCGAGCCTCCTGATTCCGAATCTCAATTTTAGTATATTTAAAGGGACCAATTATTAAAAAATATGAAAGATATACATTTTAAGGAATACAAAATAAAGGTTAATGATAATAATACAGCTACTGTCCATTGCGCTTTGAAAGATGATTGCTATTTGTGCTTATTCAATAGAGAAAGTGAAAAAGATTTTATAAATGCATATAAAGCCTTAGGTTTTTCTATTGCAATAACCGTATTGGGTGACAAGCAGCAACACTTTTATCCCATACTATACAGTAATGAAACAAAATTAACAGAAGAGGTAATGGAAACAATTTGGATGAAAATAAATGAAGAAGGTCTTCCAACATAGTTTTAGTGTAAGCAAATGTATCATTATCATAAAAGCTCAACAAAGCTTCCCCGTACAAGAGTGCGACGCCACCGCAGCTCAACAGCATTCCATTGGCCTGGCCAATAATAAAAAACCCACCTGCCAAAGACAGATGGGATATGATTTATTTCAAAAAGGGATTTATTAATACCTGTAGTGATCTACTTTATACGGTCCTTCTTTTGGAATTCCCAGATAAGCAGACTGTTCAGTAGTTAATGTATCTAAAACAACACCAATTTTTGCAAGGTGTAAACGTGCTACTTTTTCATCAAGATGCTTTGGTAATACGTACACTTTGTTTTCGTATTTGTCGGTGTGGTTCCACAATTCAAGCTGGGCCAGCACCTGGTTTGTAAATGAATTACTCATTACAAAACTTGGATGACCGGTTGCACAACCTAAATTAACCAAACGTCCTTCAGCCAAAACAATCACATCTTTACCATCGATGGTATATAGATCAACCTGCGGCTTGATGGTGTTTTTAGTATTACCATAGTTGCTGTTTAACCATGCCATATCAATTTCAATATCAAAATGGCCAATGTTACAAACGATTGCTTTATCCTTCATCAAACGGAAATGCTTTTCAGTGATCAGATCACGGCAACCACTGGCCGTAACAACAATATCAGCTTCTTTAACCGCTTCAATCATCGGCTTTACTTCAAAACCGTCCATGGCTGCCTGTAAAGCACAGATAGGATCAATCTCGGTAATGATAACCCTGCAACCAGCACCTTTCAGTGAAGCAGCAGAACCTTTACCAACATCACCGTAAGAACCAACAACAGCAACCTTACCAGCCATCATCACGTCAGTAGCACGGCGGATAGCATCTACCAGGCTCTCTTTACAACCATACTTGTTATCAAATTTAGATTTGGTAACAGAATCGTTGATGTTGATTGCAGGAATAGGTAACGTACCTTTTTCCATACGCTCGTATAAACGGTGTACACCGGTTGTGGTTTCTTCACTCAAACCTTTAATGTTCTGTATCAATTCAGGATAAGTATCAAATACCATATTTGTAAGGTCACCACCATCATCCAAAATCATATTTAAAGGGCGGTCGGCAGCACCAAAGAATAAAGTCTGCTCAATACACCAGTCACTTTCTTCCTGTGTTTGTCCTTTCCAGGCAAAAACACCTACACCGGTAGCCGCAATTGCTGCTGCCGCCTGGTCCTGTGTACTGAAAATATTGCATGAACTCCATTTAACCTCTGCTCCTAAAGCAGTTAAGGTTTCAATTAAAACCGCAGTCTGGATTGTCATGTGCAGGCAGCCTGCAATTCTTGCACCTTTCAGTGGTTGTTTAGGACCATACTCTTCACGGATGGCCATTAAGCCCGGCATTTCTGCTTCGGCTAACATAATTTCTTTACGGCCCCAATCGGCCAGGCTCATATCTTTAACCTTGTTGGCAAGTTTAAAATCAATGGCATTTTTAGTTATTGTTGACATATTTTTTAATTTAGACTGCAAATCTACGTTTTACAGGATAATATTCCAAGATGTTTTAGAAGTTCAGGAGATAATCCTGTATTATTGTATTTAAAAGGAGATAACACAAGTTTACCATGGCAAAAGCAATCAAAAAAGAAAAATCACCTGCAATATCAGTTTCACTGGATGAAAAGGATATGGCAATACTAAAACTGCTGCAGGAAAATGCAAGGGTTACCGTGAAAGAGATTTCGCAGAAGATACACCTGAGCACTACACCGGTTCATGAGCGGATAAAGAGGATGGAGGAAAGTGGAGTTATAAAACAGTACGTGACTTTGCTTGATCACAGTAAAGTGAAAAAAGGGCTGATCGTTATTTGTTATGTTTCTTTGAAAGAGCATAGCAAGAATGCAGGTAATAAATTCATTAAAACGATTCATGCCTTACATGAAGTGACCGAGTGTTATAATATTTCCGGTGAGTTTGATTTTATGCTGAAGGTTATTTGCGAAGACATGAATGCTTATTATGATTTTCATGTAAACAGATTAAGCCAGATAGAGAATATGGGGCACGTGCAGAGCATTTTTGTAATGGGGGTAATCAAGCAGACACATCAGCTGGTACATGACTGATCTGCAGCCGATCATTTTATTTTTATTCTCAGCTCGGGGGCAAACATCAGCCTGCCATTTGCATCCCTGGCTACAATGTCGAAGAAATACAACTCTTCTCCTGCTCTTAACTGCTCATTTAATATTTTTGTCCAGAGTGGGGTAATAGGTGTTTCCCTGAAAAGATTGGAAACATTACTCATAATCGGGGTTACTTTACCCGTTTGCTCATCTTCAGTAACAGCCTTTCTTTTATACATCAGCTGGTAGGATGAAACGCTGTAGGTATTTTTTTTGTCATCAGTAATCTTTAGAGGCAACGCTATAAGCTGCAAAGCTTCGTCTCTTAAAACGATCGCTGAATCGGCATGGGTGCCGAGTGTACAGGTTAGTTTTGGTGGTTTAAACTTTTCTGTGCCTGTTGGCTTTGCAGTTGCAGGCTTTTGCTTTTGGGCAACAGCAGCTGTCATACTAATTGCAAATACTATTGATAATAAAGATTTTACAACCGGCATCATGGCTTATATTTATTAAGAAAACGAAATTACTAAACTATTAGTATCCTAAAAGCGTTTTAACTGATTGTTGACAGGCTCTCTTCAATGGTCTTTATCCGGGCTTCAGTATCTGCTTTCTTCTTCTTTTCCAGCGCTATTACTTCGGGTTTGGCATTTTGTACAAAACGTTCGTTGCCTAATTTTTTTTCAACTGATGCCAAAAAATCTTTCTGGTGTTCAAGGTCTTTAAGTAAATCATCTTTCAGTGCAGAAGTATCAAGTTCCTTATCAGTTTTTAAATAGAATTTATCTTTTTCTACAGCAACAACAATTGTATTTGCAATGGCTTCAGAAGTAAAAGATAATTCATCTGCATTTACCTGTTTACTTAAAATGTCTTCTATTAGTTTGTAACTTTCTTTTAAATCAGTTTCAATAAAAAGTTTAATAGTTTCCTTTGGCTTAAGCTGATTCTTATTTCTTCCGTCACGGATGGTGGTGATAACTTGTTTTAATAATTCTCCCTGGGATAAAATATTTTCGTCGGCAGTTTTTATCACATCAAATTGCTTTACACAAAGATCAATGTTTTGTTCTTTCAGTAAATGATAAATTTCTTCGGTAACAAATGGCATATACGGATGAAGTAATTGCATCAGGTCTTCAAAATAATTTATTGTTTTGTTATAAATGCCGGCATTAATCGGTTGTTCAAACCCAGGTTTTATCCATTCAAGATACCAGCTGCAGAAATCATCCCATATTAAACTGTAAATTGTTTTTAATGCTTCACTCAGGCGGAAATGCTTCATCAGGTCATTCACTTCGGCTTTCACTTTGTTTAATCGGTTTTCGAACCAATCAATTGCAAAATCGCCATCCCGATAACTATCGGGAGCCAACTGCCCATTGCCAACTGCCAATTGCCTCCCTTCCCACATTTTTACCAACTTCAATGCATTCCAAATTTTGTTATTAAAATTCCTTCCCTGTTCCAGACTGTTTTCATCAAACATCAGATCATTTCCTGCCGGAGAAGAAACCATGATGCCAAACCTTACAGCATCTGCTCCATATTTGTCAATCAGGTCCAATAAGTCGGGGCTGTTACCTAATTGCTTGCTCATCTTTCTTCCCAGCTTATCTCTTACCATGCCGGTGAAATAAACATCCTTAAAGGGAATCTGTTTTTCATATTCCAATCCTGCCATTACCATCCTTGCCACCCAAAAGAAAATAATATCCTGACCGGTAACCAATACAGAACCGGGATAATAATATTTTACTTCTTTATTACCGGGGTCAGTAATTCCTTTAAAAACCTGTGTAGGCCAAAGCCAGGAGGAGAACCAGGTGTCCAGCACGTCAGCATCCTGCTTAATATCTTCAATTCTAAATTTTGAATTTTGAATTTTGAATTGTTCAAATGCTTCTTCTTTGGTTTCTGCTACAACCATTTTCCCTTCTTCATCATACCAGGCAGGTATCTGCTGACCCCACCAAAGCTGACGGCTGATGCACCAGTCCTTTACATTCTCCAGCCAGTATTTATAAGTAGCCAGAAATTTATCGCCCGGATGAATTTTAATTTCACCATCCACAACAGCTTTTAATGCAGGTGCTGCCAGTTCTTTCATTTTTACAAACCACTGTGTACTTATTCTAGGCTCTACAACTACACCGGTACGCTGGCTGTATCCTAATCTTGTTGTGTATTCTTCTTCCCTGGTTAAAAATCCTTTTTCTTCCAGCTCTTTAATGATCTTTTTACGGGCAGCAAAACGGTCTTCGCCAACATATATCTGCGCTGCTGCACTCATGGTGCCATCTTCATTGATGGTATCAACTACTTCGAGGTTATGTTTCAATCCTAAATTATAGTCATTGATATCATGTGCTGGTGTAACCTTCAAAGCACCGGTACCAAATTCAAGGTCAACGTACTCATCAAAAATGATGGGGATACGACGGTTGATCAATGGAACAAAAGCAAATGCTCCCTGTAAATGTTTGTATCGCTCATCATTGGGGTTTACACAAATTGCGGTGTCACCCATGATGGTTTCGGGGCGCTGGGTTGCTATACTGATGTATTCTTCCTTATCTGTATCAAGTTTATAACGCAAATGATATAACTTACCCGACAGGTCTTTGTATTCCACTTCTTCATCACTCAGTGCGGTTTTTGCAGATGAATCCCAGTTTATCATTCTGGCTCCACGGTAGATCAGTCCTTTATTATACAGGTCGATGAAAACTTTTATCACAGCTTTATAATAATGATCATCCATCGTAAAAGTAGTACGGTTCCAATCTACACTGCACCCAAGTCTTTCAATCTGGTTGTAAATGATGCCACCATATTTATCCTTCCACTCAAAAGCATATTTTAAAAATTCTTCCCTGGTTAAACTGTTTTTATCAATTCCTTTTTCCTTTAGCATTGCAACAACTTTTGCTTCAGTAGCAATAGAGGCATGATCGCTGCCGGGCACCCAGCAGGCGTTAAAACCACTCATGCGTGCCTTTCTCACCAGGATATCCTGTACAGTTTCGTTGAGGGTATGGCCCATATGCAACACACCCGTAACATTGGGTGGAGGTATCACGACGGTAAAAGGAGGCCGGGCATCAGGTTTGCTGTTAAAATACCGCTGTTTTAACCAATGTTTATACCATTTCTCTTCTACGGCTTCGGGCTCAAAATTTTTTGTCAATTCCATTTTATCAAATCCTTATTATGCAGGTGTGCAAAAGTACAAAAAAGAGTACAGGTTTACTGAGTGGAATTTATTGAGAACAAGAGTATGTGATAACTAAAGTTGAGATTGTTATATTGACTTTTAAAATCCTGTCAAATTACTGATAAAACCAATTTTGAATTACAATAATACCGATAAAACGATTCTTTGAAATTAATTACCTGCAGTAATATTTAATACAATAATTAAGTAGCTGAATAGGTATTTACTGCTATATTTCTGCAATTTGTAGCCATAAATTGACAGTCGTCGATGATATACGGCAGTCCATCGAAAAGAATTCGGTATCGTAATTTTCTTGCGTAATTTTACGGTTAGAAAAGTAATTATACCTCAAAACCTCAAAGAAAATGAACAATTTTACACGTATTATTTACGGCGTATTTACCGTAATCACCATGTTTTTCTACGCAAATGCCAATGCCCAGTGTGGTGTTGTATCCTCAAATGGTTATAATGTAGCAATGGAAATAAGGCCTATTTCAATAATTAAGCCTGCTACCTGCCCGTGGGGATATAACTATAATGTAAGCTTTCTGTATAATGTTAGCTTTAGTGGTAACAATATTCCGGCGAGTTTATATACATTACAGGGAAACCTATATTGTAATGGCCAGGCCAATTTCTTCCAGCTGCCAAAGTCAGGTGGTACCGGTACAAAGACAACAACTTCCAATCCATGGAGAGGATCAACCGATTGTGCTACGGCAACTACCAGTTCATTACAATGCAATACAATCAGTATAACTATTCATGGACCGGGGATACCTAATCAGACGATTAATTGTAATGCCGCCGGTATTTTACCAATAGACTTAGTTAGTTTTAACGGACGTATTGTTGCTGATAACAATGTTTATTTAAACTGGGTTACTGCAACCGAAACCAATAATAAAACATTTACAGTTGAAAGAAGTGTGGATGCCGTAAACTGGCTGCCTGTAAAAACACTGAATGGTGCAACTAATTCAACAACTACAAAAGAGTATGGTTATACTGATGCAGGATTAGCGACCGGAATGTATTACTACCGTTTGAAGCAGACTGATGTATCTGGTGCAGGTACATATTCCAATATTATTGGTGCTAACATAACTAAAGGAAACAGCGGTGCTGACATTACTTTATCATACAGATCAAGCCAGCTTTATTTTGCTGGTCTGGGTAATAGTACTGAGTGGGAAGTGGCAGTATATAACAGTGCATCATCTGTAGTATTGGCAAATTCAACTATCAATTCTTCGGTTGTGCAGCTTCCTGCTTTAACTTCAGGTATTTATTTTGTAAGGGTAAGGAACAAACTTAACAATACTGAAAAGACATTAAAGTTTTTTAAGGGGTAATTTTTTGAGAGTAATTAAAAACAGAAGCCCGGCAGATAATAATGCCGGGCTTTATTTATGAATAAAAAATGTAAATATCTGTTAGCGGATATTAAATACTGATCTTCCGGTCCCGTGCCACATTCTTCCATTCACCAATACATTTTTCATTTTCTACAATTTTTATGCTATCGTATAAAGCAACCGTAGGGCAGATATGATACGGGATACCAAACAATAAATCTCCCGGTTTAAATATGTGCGATGATTTGTTTTCCAAAACCAGATGTTCTTCACTTTGCCCGGCTGCAGTTAAAAATTCATACCCGGGAAAGAAAACCCTTTTTGTTATTACATTTTCAGCTGCAACAGATTTATGTCCCAGGTCGGTACATATCTTTTCTTTATCGGGCAGTGAAACAACCCTTGTAATTAATACTGCTGCCGGAATAAATGCCTGCTCAGGACAAATAGTTAAATAACCTTTATCCCAATAAATGAAAGTACCGGGGCTGCATTCCACTTCCTGTCTTTTACAATGAACAGAAAAAGATGGTGAACCTCCCGCTATAATAATTGGCTTTGGAAAATTACCGGCTAATATTTTTTCTGCTAACCTTTCAACTTTTAAGAATGATTCGTCAACTTCTTTTTTCTTTTCAGTAAAATCAGCATTCCGGATATGGCCATCATAAGCATGCAGACCTTTAATTTCCAAACCAGGTGCGGATGAACAATAATTATATAATTCCAAAGCCATATCGCCAGGAGCAATACCTGTCCGGTTCATACCAACATTCAGATCAATATAAACAGGAACTTTTAACCCGGCTGCGCTGAAAGCTTTGGATTGTTCTGCAGCAGAAAGTAAATTATCTGTAAGACAGGCGTATTGCGTGGCAGGATATTTTTTAATAAGTTGAATTAACCGATTAAGTTTTGGTCCGATGGGCTGGTAAGCCAGCAATACATCTTTAGCATTTGACAGGCCCAGCATTTCGGCTTCGGCAATGGTGGCACATTTAAATTTATAAATACCTGCATCAATCATCAGGGTAGCTACCTCTGCACATTTATGTGTTTTTACATGCGGCCTTAACCTGTTGATGTCGCCAACCATGTTTATTGCTGTTGTAATATTTGCTTTCACCCTTTCAGGGAAAATCAACAGGGCAGGAGAATCTATTTCATCAGCATTGCTGACCTGGTACCATTTTTTTTCAATACTCATAATACAAATTTAGGTCAGTTCAAAGATGGCCTCAATTTCAACAACAACATTGCCGGGCAATGATCCCATACCCACGGCGCTGCGTACGCCAACGCCAAGGTCATCGCCCCAAATTTCCCTGAACAGGGCACTGCATCCGTTTATAATAACAGGGTGATTGGTATAATCTGCATTGCAATTAACCATACCCAGTAATTTTACAACACGTTTTATTTTTTCAAAGCCACCCAGTTCTTCTTTGATGGTTGTAAGCATTGCCAGCCCACATTGCCTTGCAGCAGCAATACCATCTTCGTCTGCCAGGCCTGCACCCAGTTTGCCTGTAAGTGTGCTGCCATCACTGTTTACCGGGATATGTCCGGATAGATACAAAAGGTTACCAACAATCATACATCTTTTATAAATACCTTTTGAAACCGGCAGAACCGGTAATTGATAACCCAGTTCTGCCAGCCTGTTTTCCAGTGCTTCAGTTTCCATTGTTATTTTGTTTCAGTTTCATATATGGATTGAAAGCTTAAAGTTATGCGGTTACAGTAAAAATGCAATCAATTATTGAATCACTGCAAAGATTCAGCTTAAAATCTTCCGTCAGCTTTTGAAATTTTAATATCACGGGTATTTTTTTGTACAGCTATAGCTGCAAATAAACTCAGCACAAATGACATGGCATAAAAACCCTTTTCACTTTTTTCAAGTTCAGCATTCCATAAACCAACGGTAAGCAATACAATTGACAAGAGTGTTGTAAACCAGGCAATGCCATAATATAAATTTGTTACCGGTATTCCTTCCAGTTGATCCCGTACTGCTTTTTGAACAGATATTGCAGAAAAAAGCCCGAACATCAATACCGTAAAATAATAACCCTTTTCATTCAGTTCCATACCGGCATTCCATAAGCCGATGATGAATGCGATGGTACCGATAAAAAAAGCTGTCCAGGAAGCAGCAATAAAAGCTGCAGAGGGTTGTTGAATTTGTTTTTGTTCCATAATTAGTTGTTTTTTATGAAACAAAACTATTTGTATGCTTTCTTAAAGTTTTTGACATTTATCAAAAACCGAAAAAACAAATGTTAAAGCTTGCTCCGTATCCTGCTCAGTGTTTCCTGGCTGATGCCAAGATAAGAAGCAATAAAACCAAGAGGGACTCTTTCCAAAATGTGCGGCGTTTGCAGCAGCAGCGATTCATAACGTTCCTTTGCAGGTTTAAACTGTGCGTTCACATATCTTTCTTCAAGCCTGATATAATATTTTTCATAAGCGATCCTTACCAGCCTTTCAATATCATGATGACGGTTAAAGAGATCGGTTAAGGTTTCCTTTGTAATGGCCCACAGGGTGCAACTCTCTAACAGCTGGATGTTTTCTACTGAAGGTTCGCCGGTAATAAAACTGTGAAAAGAAGTTACAAAATCATTTTCGAAACCGAACCAATGTGTTATTTCTTTTCCATCAAGATTATAAAAACCCCTTGTTGCTCCGGCTTCCAAAAAATACAGATGCCTGCAGACTTTCCCTTCGCTAAGTAAATATTCATTTTTAGAAAGCGTGGTTTTAGTAAGGCATTCCTGTAATGCATTTTCAGCTTCTCCGGTCAGGGGGTAGTAATTGGTTATATGGGATAGCAGTTGTTGCATAATTAAAAGCTGCAAAGTTCAGGCATGAATATTTTTAACTACCTGGCTTAAATATCGTTTCAGCTTTTTTATTAAAAACATTTTGCCTGAATTCGGATGGCTTTAAATCATTTAAAAGTATTGGACCACCAGTCCGCATTTCTTTAAAAATGGCCTGGAACCTTTCTTCAACAAGATTATATTGTGCACTGTCTTTAAATTCTGTTATCAGCACCAGGTCAAAATCTGCTGCTGAATCGGCAGTGGTTGATAAAAGCCGGTAAGATTTAATAAAACCTTTAGCCAAAGCAATATCCCTGGAGGCTTTCCAGTTTTTTTCATAATAATAGATTGCTTCTTTAGTATTGTTGTTTTTTATTTTGACAAAGTCAATAATTGTTACAGAAGGATCGGCTTGCCCAAAACTGACAGTGGAAAACAGTATTAGAAAAACAGGAATTAAATGTTTCATAATATTTTGCTTATTTATGAAGCCTGGTTCTTAATGATATCAAAATTTTAAGCCAGGATAGTATTTTGCAACAGCATTAGATTACTGCCCTGCAAGCAATTTCTTTTTTTGTGCTTCGTATTCTTCTTTTGTTAAAGCGCCTGCCTTGTATAAGTCAAATAGTTTTTTAATTTCATCAGCCACCAGTAATTTTCTTAAGTCATCCGGTACATTTTGTTTTTTAACTTCATCCGGTGCAGGTTGTTTTTTTATTTCTGCCGAAGGAGTCTGAATCTTTACTGTTTTAAATGCTGCAGGCAAGGTTAACTCAGCTGCTGCGCCATCGATACTTTCTGTTACCCTGTCAAAATCCATTATAATGTCTAAATCGGCTGCCGGTTTGTCTTTAAATGTTGCCGTGCCTGAAATTCTGATGTTCCGGTTATCGGGGCCTGAATTTTTATAGGCCCTTAATCTCTTAACAAGGATACTGCTGTTTTGCAAAGTATAGGTATCGGTCCTGCTCATGCTGTAATGAAATTTTACAAACCTGAAATAACCGGCTTCTGATGAGCCATTGGCCAGGTTTAATATTTGCCCTTTATAAATTTTATAGCCGCAGGAAGTATAAAGTGTATCCTTTTCAAAACGGGGCTCTGAGCTTTGGGCAGTTGAGAATAAGGGATAAACAAACAGTACCAGTAATATTTTTTTCATGCTGTTTTTTATTTGATAAAGGAACGAAAATTTATTCAATAAAGAAAGCTACAATTGACCCGATACGTTTAGTTTGTTCAGGTCAGCGCAGATAAATGCTGTACAAGCTTAAATAAAAAAGTTGCCTTTTATAAGGCAACTTTGTAGTGAGGAAGTTTTTTTAGTTTCAGGAAATTTGTATCAGCCTTGCCGGCTTTTGTTTCACTTCCTCTTTTTTTGGAATCAGGAGATGAAGCAAACCATGTTCATACCTTGCCTCAATCTTGTCTATGTCCATTACATCTTTCTGCAGGTTGAACGTTCTCTGGAAAGACTGATAACTGAATTCCCGGAGAGAATACTTCTCATCTTCCATTTCTTCCTTCTGGCTGCTTTTTTCTGAGCTGATGGTCAGTTTATTTCCGTCAAGCTCAATTTTGAAATCTTTTTTTGCCATGCCTGGAGCGGCCAGTTCCACAACATAATTGTCTGCAGTCTCTTTGATGTTTACGGCTGGAATGGTGGTGTTTGTGTCAGAGAAATTAGTATTTCCCCAATTAAACAGATCCCGGCTGAAAAAATCATCAAAAAGCGTTGGCAACGGACTTAACAGGCTTCCGTTTCTTTTTACGAGTGTCATAAGTACCTCCTTTTTAAATGGTTAAAAATTAATTTCGAGAAAACAATTTTCAATTTTTATGCCATTGCTTTTTCAGGGTTTTTTAAAATGAAAAATTGTCGGGGGAAGAGTTAAAAATGACAGTAAAACAGTCAAAATTTCTTAAGGCAGGAAAGATGTTTTAAGCATCATGTTACCTGATCTAACCCTGAGATTTCACAGGAGAGTGGTTATTTTGAGAACAACCTTTGAAACCAGGGTTTTAAGAAAGGAAGTATAAACTTGTACGAATATTTTAACGCATAGTCAGGCTCCAGTGCCCTGATGGCATGGGGAAATTCGCAGGGATCCATTATTTCAATACCGGTTTCCGATAATGAAAAATGCTCTAATTGTACATTTTCAATACAATTGTCATCTACCAGTTCTATTGCCCAGCTGATGCTGACAGAATCATTATCATTACCCGAATAATTTCTTTTTTCTTCTTTGTATTTATTCAACGCCTTTATTTTATCGGCTAAAACTATTTTTCTGAAGCTGTCAATCCTGTTTTCAGCAACCAGGTCATAAATACTTATAGTTTTCCCGGTCTTCAGATCAAAATTAAAATAAGTGTTCCAGGAAGAACAATGTGCCCCGCAGCCCTCAGCATAAATGGTAAAAGAAAGGATGCCGTATCTTTTAAAACTAACTTCATAGGACATATTGATCAGCCCTTCGCTGATCTGTTCATTAAGCGCCTTGCGTGCAGTTACAGCATCTTCACCCAGCATTTCGCTTTTTATCTTATCATTAATTAATTTATCAACCGGTTTGTTATTTGTAACTACCAGGGGGTAAATGATTGTGCTTTCATTCGAATTGTAAAATTCCGAATTGGGTTTTAGATTTATTTCTTTGAATGTAACTGTTTGCGCAATGGTACTTTGAAAGGAAATGGACAGTAATATAAGCAGGTATTTCATTTATGTCTGTTTTAGGTGATCTGAACGCTACTAATCCATCCTATACACTGGAGCGGGAGACGATAATGGAAGGACAACCTTAAAAAAAACTCATTTTGGCACCAGTGTTATTTAGGTTTATGAAATTTGAGCGTTTTTAGGGCTTGCAATAATACTTTTTCATTTGCCGGATTTAAGTTGGTGCCAAACAAATTAAATTTATCATTGACAGAACCTGCCTTCAATAAGCTGTCTATGTAGATTCCTGTTGTGCCATAGCCAGATTGTATTGGAAAAATAATTTTGGCTCTGCGTCCATCTATTGTGTCACTCAACACTTGGTTCTTTCTGTATTTGTCTGGGTCAATTCCAGTGCGGCTGTCAACAATTAGTGGTTCTGACAAAGTATTAGAATACCAGCCTAAGTCAAAATATAATGTATCTTTTGTGTCAATAGCAATCTGTCCAACGTAACTGTCTATCCCTTTTACTTTAACTTTTGTCCAACTGCCTGGTGTCTCAATTTTAAATGAGCCGAAGTCCAAAATTTGGTTGTCGCTTTTAGATTTGCTATCAGTACAACCGATTATAAAAAGTAAAAGAAGTTGAGTAATTATTTTCATAATCATGACGTGTTAAAACAATCCAACCAACATGGTAATATACGTAATAGCTGGCACAGTTTTCTAATGATTATTAAGGGAAAATCTTATCAAGAATTTATTTACTAAAGAAATAAGTTCCTCATAAAGTAGAACGATTAATCCATCATCTCAACCCACTTATCGCTGCCATCAGGACTTTAACAGGTGTATAGTGACAATGCTTTTTTAAAACGTCACATTATGTAGTTTCAATCAGCTTTTTAAACAATTTCAGTTTGTTTCTCGTCAATTACCAGTGTATCTGTCCATTTGTCCTGCCATGGATTACAGGGAGATCCAAATGCACTTAAAGCACAAAAGGGGACAGCTCTGCTAAATCCTCTTGCAAAGGCAGTTGCTGTAGAAATCCTGCTTCCGTCTAAGTTAAGCGCACGTGTCCTGGTTATTAGTTTTCCCAATGACTTTCCTTTAAAAACAGCTTCAACTACTGACATGTAAACAGCATAAAGTATCAATGTTACAATTCTTTCAAAAAGCCCAAAACCTGTAGTGTCATTATCAAGTGAGTCTAATGCGGCTGGGGAAATCAGTGCAATAATAATCCCAACAACAACTATAAGCAAATAAAATACAATCACATCTATTATATAATTTAGAAATCTTTTACCTGTTTGAGCTCTCACATAAATTGGTTCTACATCCAAAAGGTTTTGACTGGTTTGTTCTGTTTGCATTTGGTTTTATTTACTGTTATAAAATATTTTATTAGTTGTCAAGTTACGAAAAGTTTATCCTCTAATTTACCTTGTAATACTTGATTTGGGAATTCCTGCGCCGAAATGCGCTTAGTAGTGTTTCTTTGACGGATAATGTTTGTAGATCTGCATTTAGAAATTTCACTTTGAATATCATCATGCCGATTGTTTTAGTAAATAGTAGTAGAAAAATTAACCTAAAAGAGATTAACAATAGCATAATAATAATAAAAGTCAAAAAAGAACTCACTCCTGTGAGCCTTACTAATATCTCTAAAGGTACAATCTGATAAATTGCAATTAAGATTAAAAAGTTAACTCCCACATCAACTAAACCTGTACCAAACCTTTGCGAAGAAGAGGCCTCAGTTTCATTTGCATTTAAATTTGAGAAAATGCTTTCATTGTCTTCCATTAATACAATATTAAGTTTAGGATTTGTGAAATTACCCACAACGTTTTGCATTGGCGAAGGGCAGGGAATTCATTGCTTGTCTGCCCGGTGTTGATGCGAAATTGAAAACGAAAATATTAAATTGAAAATGAAGTTAAATAAAAAATGGTCCAGCTACAAACCAAAGCTGATATTAATTTACAGCCGAAGTTAAAATTTCCAGCCCTGACTTTTGCCAATGCATTGTTGTGCGCAGACTTTTTTATAATACAGTCTATTTCTTTTTCAAATATAAAAACGTTCGATTGTCAAGATTTACAATAACGGTGTCTCCACATTTCGGCAAAATGTTATCAAGAATCTTACGTGAAGGCCAACAATCTAATACAATTTCAAAGGATTCATCTAAAGGACATTTAAAGCCGTAAAAGCCACTTGTCGGCACTTTGATTGTTTGCTTTGTCACACCGTTTTTTAACCTGGAAAAATATACATCACAATTTCTTTTTGTCAAGGCTGAGTCTGACTTGAAGGAAATATAGACATTCTGACTATAGGTATCTAAACATGACACCATGGTCAGAAGCATAATTAGAAGTCTGAATATTTTGCTCATGAATTAATGTATTGCTGGTTTTAAGTTTGCGCACAACACAGTAATATACGCAATAACTGGTACAGTTTTTTAATGATTATCAAGGGAGAACTGTACCAGGATAATTTTTTAGGAGACAAAAAAGCTGCATATAGGGTATAACGATTAATTCATCTCCTCCACCCATTTATCCCGATCATCAGGACTAAACTTCCACGGCGCAAAATTATTTTCAATATTGCCGAACATTACGTTCCATTCCTGCGGTGCATTGCTGTCTTCCATAATAAGGGAGCGGCGCAGTTCTAAAATAATTTCAAGTGGGGATATAGAAACAGGGCATTCCTGTACACAGGCATTGCAGGTGGTGCAGGCACGCAGTTCTTCAACGGTAATATGTGAAAACAGATTTTTTCCATCGTCTTTAAATTCGCCGTTGCTGCGGATGTTTTTTCCTACGTCTTCCAGGCGGTCACGGGTATCCATCATTATTTTTCGTGGGCTTAATAATTTACCGGTCTGAGTGGCGGGGCAGGCAGCAGAACAGCGGCCGCATTCGGTACAACTATAACTATCCAGTAAACTTTTCCAACTGAGGTCGAATACATCTTTGGCACCAAATTTCATAGGAGCAGCATCGCCGGTGGGAGCAAGCTCGGGCTGCATCATGTACTTCACTTCGTTCTGCACGTTTTCCATATTATCCATTTTGCCAACGGTTTCAAGTCTTGCATAATATGCATTTGGGAAGGCAAGTAAAATATGAAGGTGTTTGCTGTAAGGCAGGTAATTTAAAAAAGCAAATATACCCAGGATATGCAGCCACCAGCAACCACGTTCTATGCCTATTAAGGCAGAAGTGGAAAGGCCATCCATCATAGGCGCAATGATGCCGGAGATCAAAAAATTGCCGGTCTCATGATAATGTTCGGCGCCCTGCAACTGCAAAGCACGGTCTGCACTGTTCATGGTAAGGAACAGCGTCATTAAAACAATCTCGGTAATTAAAATATAATTGGCATCGCTGTGTGGCCAGCCATCCAGGTCTTTACTGATAAAACGTTTCAGTTTGATGATATTTCTTCTTATCAAAAAGATAACACAGGCTACTAATACACCCAGTGCAAGTAATTCGAAACTGTTGATGAGGAATGAATACAAACTTCCGATGTAGGGAAGGAAGAGGCGGTGAGTGCCCAGCATACCGTCCAGTACAATTTCCAGCACTTCTAAATTGATGATGACAAAACCGGCATACACAATAAAATGCATAACAGCTACCAGCGGGTTGCGGAACATTTTCTTTTGTCCGAAGGCCAGCAGGAATAAATTTTTCCAGCGCAGGGATGGATTATCGCTCAGGTTTTCATCTTTACCCAAAAAAATATTGCGGCGGATAATGCCGATATTTTTGGCAAATAACCAGATGGCAAAACCAGAAACGCCAATAAAAAGTATCTGTTGAATGATTTGCATAAGCGGGTTTGTGATGCTAAGGTAAATAATAACCGCAGATTGCACATATTGTTTTCACAGATTACGCTGAATTATTACTTATAAGGAAATGAATGCTGCAGTGAAAACAAATAGCTTGTAAACTTTAAACTATTAAACCTTAAACGATGTAACCTTTTTTCAATTAAATTCGTGCAATCATGGAGAATAAGAAATGTATACTGAGTGCCGGAGCAGCCAATAAAAAACTGCGCCGCATGGCTTTGCAGGTAGTTGAGCAAAACTACAATGCAGAACAATTGATATTGATCGGCATTAAAAAAAGCGGAACCGTGATTGCTGAAAAAATACGGCAGTATTTAAAAGATATTTTCAACGGCGAAGTGATTGTACTGGAACTGAGCCTGGATAAAAAGAAACCTGCTGCTGTTACCCTGAATAAATCGATGGACTTTACTGGTAAAACTATTTTACTGATTGATGATGTGGCCAACAGCGGCCGTACCATGCTGTACGCACTTAAACCTTTGCTGGAATACCTGCCCCAAAAAATACAAACACTGGCGCTGGTTGAAAGAACACACAAGACTTTTCCGGTGGCTGTTGATTATGTTGGCTTTTCTGTTTCTACAACTACCGATGAACATATTTATGTGGAAGTGGAAGGAGGGGAGGTAACGGGGGCGTGGATGGATTAAAACCCGATTGCTTTAACTTTAAAACTGCCATTAGAGTATTCCAAAGCCGGCATGGGTATCTTTACAATATTCAATAAACGGAAAGCAAGCTTCAACCCTTTTTTGCTGGTTTTTATTTTTGTCAGGTCAATATCAGGTGAAAGGTACCATTGCCGGTAACGTTTTATATCGGGGCGGTAAAAATTAATATTACCGTTATCATCTTTGCCAATATTTTCATTTGCACCAAACATGCCCTCGGCACCGGTACCGACTGCAATATTTAACCATTTGGGCCATTTGCTTTCAGGAAAAAAGGAACGGACGTTTGTACTGAGCCAGTAAGTCTGCCCGTTGTAATCTTTTAAAAAACGTTCAGCAGTACTTGAGCCGAAAGTTTTATTGCTTCGTTGATTTAGTGCGGGATCATTATAACTTTTCCGGTGAAAAGAGAATTTGAACTGGATACGTTGTTCATCCCAGGCAAGCTCCTGTGCAATGAGCAAACCGCTGCCGGCAAAGTTGGCACCAATATCACCCCAGCTCCATCCCCATTCTTTGCTGAAACCATCCAGCACTTCAATAACCGTATGATAAACCGGGCCGCTCAGTCCGCCTATCCAGATCCTCTTTTTTCGGCTGATGCCGGACCAGCGCCATAACTCTGTGCTGGCAAGGCTTTCGGCATATACACTGTAGGCATGGCCGATCTTATCCATACCTTTCCATTCTGGCATATCATTGAATACATGAAAATTGCTTTGCGGATAATTTTTATACCAGGCTGCGTAAAGGCCAGCCATGGCGCCGCTGTAGCCGATTACATTTGTGGCGGCGATGATCTTAACTCTAAGCCCCATCCTATCTACTTCGTCCTTTCCCTTATCAGGGAACCCTGAAGGGGAAGGGACACCTGGAAGATTGGAGCGAAGGTTTGTACTATTGTAAAAAATAGTATCTCCAAGGGTTTCTTTAAAATCCTGTTGAACAAATTTAATCGTCGTATCCTGTGCCAATGATGAGAATGAAAATAGCAAGCCGATAAAAAAGTTAAGTGTAGATTTAGAAGTACAAGAGCCGATAGCTATCGGCTGCGACGCCACTAAAGTTGATCTATATACAGGGGTTGGGTTCATAAAAAACAAAAATACGCATAACAGGCCTTTGTTATTGTGTTGATGAAGATTTACGATAAAGATAACAGGGAAGTTTTATGCAGCAGTTTAAAACTTAGGTGTAACGACAACCGGTGATTTTTTGCCGTATATGAGGTAGTTAATGTAGGAGTCTAACATTTCGCTGGCTATTTGACGGCCAATAGATTGGTTTAATCTTTTATTCCTGTCTCTCTGTTCGATCTGTGCCGCTGTTAAATAATAATTACGCCAGCTCATTAATTGGTTTTTCGGCGGCATTAAACGTTCTGTAAGCCTTGCGTTAACTTTTACTGAACTGTTAATATTTATTGCAGTAATTGTATTATAGTGATGTTTAACAGGCTTGTTTCTAAAAGTAATATTTTGTGCATGGGTAAATAAGGAACAAAACAGCAAGACCACAGTGCTTGCAATTATTTTGTGCAGGAAAAGCAGGTAATATTTTTTATTGCTGTAAAGCATAACTAAATTTACAAAATTTCTTTCAATGTTGTATAATAATTTATTTTTGACGGTATAAATTTAAAACTATGGACGCAGGCACACAACAAAAGATCAGCAGCTGGCTAAGCGGCAATTACGATCAAAAGGTAAAGGATGAGATACTGGCTTTACAAAAGAATAACCCGGCTGAACTGGAAGATGCTTTTTATAAGAACCTGGAATTTGGTACCGGCGGGCTGCGGGGAATCATGGGCATTGGTACAAACCGCATGAATAAGTATACCATTGGTATGGCAACCCAGGGATATGCTAATTATCTAAAAAAATGTTTCAGCAATGATGTAAGCGTAGCCATAGCACACGACAGCCGAAACAACAGCCGTTTTTTTGCAGAGATAACAGCCAATGTATTTGCAGCAAACGGTATTAAGGTTTACCTGTTTGAGGCCTTGAGACCTACGCCTGAACTGAGTTTTGCTATACGCAAAAATGGTTGTAAAGGTGGTGTGGTTTGTACTGCATCGCACAACCCTAAAGAATATAATGGCTATAAAGCTTACTGGGATGACGGGGCTCAGATGGTACCACCTCATGACAAGAATGTAATTAAAGAAGTTGAAAAAATTGCTTCGGTAGATGATGTAAAATGGACGGGAGGAGAAAAAAATATTACCATCATCGGAAAGGAAATGGATGAGGCCTACCTGGATATGGTAAAAAGCCTTTCGGTGTACCCGGATATATGTGCAAAACAAAGCGACCTGAAAATAGTATACACACCAATACATGGCACAGGCATCATGCTGGTTCCTCAGGCATTACAGCAATTCGGGTTTACCAATGTACATGTTGTAAAAGAACAAAGTAATCCTGATGGAAATTTTCCAACTGTTAATTACCCCAACCCGGAAGAAAGAGAAACCATGAGCATTGGTCTGAGAAATGCAAAAGAACTGGATGCTGATATTTTGCTGGGAACTGATCCGGATGCCGACAGGGTGGGCATTGGTGTAAAAAACCATAAAGGAGAATGGATATTAATGAATGGTAATCAGACTGCTTTGCTCGCCTTTAATTATATGATTGAAGCCAGGAAAGCTAAAGGCCTGCAGCGGCCCAATGATATGGTGGTAAAGACCATTGTTACAACAGATATGATTGATGTGATTGCTAAGCATAGCGGTGTGACCTGTTATAATGTGCTCACTGGTTTTAAATGGATAGCGGCGCTGATAAAAGAAAAAGAAGGCAAAGAAAAATACATCATCGGCGGCGAAGAAAGTTTTGGTTTGATGATTGGTGATGAGATCAGGGATAAGGATGCCGTAAGTGCAGTTGCCCTGCTTTGTGAGATGGCAGCTTATGAAAAAAATAAGGGCCGCAGCCTTTTTGATAAACTGATAGATCTGTACCTGCAATATGGTTTTTATAAAGAGAACCTGGTGAGTGTTACCAAAAAAGGAATGAATGGTGCAAAGGAAATTGCAGACATGATGGAAGGCTATCGCAAAAATCCACCGCTTTCCATTGATGGTGCTGCAGTAAATGAATTACTGGATTATGAATTGCAGACCGGTAAAAATTTACAGACAGGTAAAAGCTGGATGATCAATCAACCCAAGAGTAATGTGCTGCAGTTTGTGTTAGCCGATGGAACAAAAATATCTGCCCGGCCAAGCGGTACTGAACCTAAGATAAAATTTTATTTTAGTGTAAATACAAAACTGGCTGATGCCGTTGCATTTGATGCAACAGAAAAATTACTGGATGAAAAGATTGCGAGGATAGAAAAGGAACTTGGGCTCAAATAATTAAATTTCTTTTTTGATTAACCGCCGGCAGGCCTGACGGCGGTTAAAACGGTTACGCTATTATAATTTTTAGTTTGCTGCAATCTTTATAAATTGCTGTTCATTCCGGTACCAAAACCGTTTTATGAAAAGAATCTGCCAGCTGCTTCTGTTATTTTCTTCCATGTATGTTCATGCGCAGCAGGTAAATACAGAAACGCTTCATCAAAAAACAATAACCCTGCGGCGGTTTTTAGAGCAGAATCATTACCAGTCCCTCAAATGGAATGATAGTTCGTCGGCATTACTCTTTAACAAGTGGATGAAGGAACTGGATGATGAAAAACTCTTTTTTACCCAAAATGATATATCGGTTTTAGAGTCTTACAAAACCAGGTTAGACGATGAACTGCTGGGCAAGGGCTGGGAATTTTATAACAGGTCAGCAGCTTTGTATAAAGCAGGCTTGCAAAGGGCCGACAGTATTATTAAATCACTTCTTTCTAAGCCCTTTGATTTTTCTAAGCCTGATAATATATTGTGGCCATATAATGCATATGCTGCAAACACAACCGAACTGAGTGACCGCTGGAAGAAATTTTTAAAATGGCGTGTACTCGAAAAGATCGTTTCAAAATTAACCGAAGGAGAAAAAAGTATTACAGAAACATTGCCTGCTGATTTTGTGCAGCTGGAAAAAGATGCAAGAGAAAAATCGAAGAAACAGGAGCGTATCTATATCAATAATCTTTTGCAAACGCCGCAGCAATTTGCGGCGCAAATGGAAGATGAATACCTCAATGCCATTGCCTGGTGTTACGACCCACATACCAGTTACATGAATATGAAAGAAAAGAGAGAGTTTGAAACGGCAATGAGTGCTTCGGAATACAGTGCCGGATTTGACCTGGAAGAAAATGAAAAAGGAGAGAAAGCCATCAGCTTTTTACAGCCGGGTGGCAGTGCCTGGCGGAGCGGCCAGTTGCATGCCGGTGACCTGCTGGTAAAAGTAAAAACTGACGGTGTGGAAAAAACGGTAGCTGATCTTGACGATGATCAGGAGCTGGATAACCTTTTAAGCGGCAACAGTGAGTCGGAACTGGAAATAACGGTAAGGACAACTGCCGGTGAGATCAAAACAGTAAAACTCAGCAAAGAAAAAATTACGGATGAAGAGGGGATTGTAAAAAGCTATGTATTGCATGGCAACCTGCCTGACCGGCAGGCAGGTAAAAATATCGGTTACATCAACCTGCCGGGTTTTTACAGCCGCGAAAACGATTATATAAAAGATGAGAATGACATCAAGTATGATGGTTGTGCCAATGATGTAAGCAAAGAAATTGTTAAGCTCCGGAAAGATAATATTGATGGACTCATCCTCGACCTGCGTTACAACGGGGGCGGCAGCATGTGGGAAGCCATGCAGCTTGCCGGTATTTTTATCGATATAGGCCCGGTAGCTTCTGTAAAGGATAAAGAGGGTAAGGTACATTTTTTAAAAGACCCGAACCGCGGAACAATTTACGACGGCCCTTTGTTGGTACTGATAAACGGGGCCAGTGCCAGCGCCAGTGAGTTTGTAAGTGCAGTTTTGCAGGACTATAACAGGGCGATAATTGTTGGCGGTACAACCTATGGCAAGGGCACGGCACAGGTTGTAATACCAATGGATACACTGGCTCCTTCAAAAAACAAAACCTATGAAGATTTTGTAAAAGTAACCCAGCAAAAATTTTACCGTGTAAATGGCAGTACCACCCAATGGAAGGGCGTGTTACCCGACATCAGTTTACCCGATATGTATGCCGACGAATCATTTAAAGAAAAAGCGAACAGCAGTGCTTTGCAACCCGACAACAGCCGCACCGGAATCTACCAGCCTCTGTCTCCCTTGCCTGTACAGGCTTTAAAAGCAAAAAGTGAGCAAAGGGTTAATAATAATCCCTATTTTAAAATCATCAGTGATCTGAGTAACTGGTATAAAGAATACAGGACGGGCAGAACCATTCCGCTGCAATGGAATACGTATGCTGCCCATTACAAAAAAACAATGGATATGTTTAAGCTGCTGCGTAAGGATGAAGATGCTGAAACAGTTTCGGATGTTAAGGCAACAAATAACAGTTTCGACAGTCAGCGTGTGAATGTATCCACCAAACACAGTAAAGAGATAAATGAAACTTATCTGAAGCAGGTACAGAAGGATCAAACACTTACTGAAGCTTATAAGATCATGATGGACTGGATCAGTAAATAACTAATGATCCGATAGCTATCGGATCGAAAAAAATAATACTTTTAATAAAAAAATTAATCACTTAAATATACCCGCTATGAAGCAAATATTTTTACTCTTTCTTGGATTGGTTTTTTTTAAGATCGCAACTGTTGCCCAGGATTATGAAACGCCTGTTGATTATATGAGTGCCATCAGTAAGCAGCGTGAAAACATTTCGAAAAAATTTATGAGCTATGCAAGCGCTTCGGCCCATGGAAAAAAAGCAAAAAAAGTGGAGAACCTGCGTTCAAAACTCCTTGATGAAGTGCAGGAAGCCCGGATGAATATTTCCGGTATGCCTTCTTACAAAGGTGATAAAGCCCTGCGGGATACTTCAGTAAGTTTTATGAAGCTGTATTATAATATCCTGAATGAAGATTACAGTAAGATCATTAATATGGAAGACATAGCTGAACAAAGCTATGATGCCATGGAAGCTTATATGATGGCCCAGGAAATGGTAGAAAAAAAACTGGAAGAGGGGAATGAAAAAATGAAACTGGCTTCTGAGGCTTTTGCAGCAAAAAACAATGTAACACTTACCGACAGCAAAAGCGAGCTGGGAGATATGATGAAGCAGTTTCACGAAGTGAATACCTATCACAAACAGATATACCTTATTTTTTTTAAGGCATATAAGCAGGAAGTGTATATGATGGAAGCGGTTGAAAAAGCCAATATAACCGGGATAGAGCAAAACAGGAGTTCATTACTGAAATATGCGCAGGAGGGTTTGGAAAAATTAACTGCTGTAAAAGCCTTCAAGGGAGATAACAATTTAGTGAATAGTTGTAAAACGGTGCTGAATTTTTATGTAATGGAAGCAGGGCAAAAGATGGCCTCCATCAGCGATTTCTTTTTAACGAATGAACGTTTTACTGCCATTAAAAAAGAATTTGAAAAGAAAAGCAGCCCCTCAAAGGATGAAGTAGCTGCCTATAACAAAAGTGTAAAGGATATCAATGCAGCATCGCAGGCTTATAACAGTACCAACCAGGCACTGAACAAGCAGCGTAATGAGGTAATGAACGACTGGAACAAAACGGTGAATATTTTTTTTGATGAACATACACCCCGTTACAAATAAAACAAACCGGAATGATGCTTTATAAAATGTCAGGCTTTACTCCTGACATTTTTTTATCTTGCACGGGCTATGAGAAAATACGAAGACACTTACCGCCATAAAGGACTGCGAAAAAAGCTGATTGATATACTGAAAGAAAAAGGTATCACCGACAATAACGTGCTTACTGCCATGACCAATATACCCCGCCATTTTTTCCTGGACAGTGCACTGGATGAGATTGCTTATGAAGACCGGGCATTTCCCATCAGCGAGGGACAAACCATTTCGCAACCTTATACGGTAGCGTATCAAACCCAGTTATTGCAGGTAAAGCCCAATGAAAAAATTCTGGAAATTGGTACAGGCAGTATTTACCAGGCATCTGTTCTGGCAGAAATGGGCGCCAAAGTTTTTACCATTGAAAGGCAAAAGAAATTATTTGAAAAAACAAAACAGTTTATTTTTAAAAGCCAGTATCCAAATCTTAAATTTTTTTATGGTGACGGGTTTGAGGGTTTGCCAACCTATGCGCCATTTGATAAAGTACTTATAACTGCAGCAGCCCCGTTAATTCCGCCCAAATTGCTGGCACAGTTAAAGACGGGTGGAAGAATGGTAATACCGGTTGATGAGGGAGAGCACCAGCGCATGTTACGTATCACCAAGAATGAAGACGGATCAACCAGTGAAGAAGCTTTTGAAAATTTTTCTTTTGTGCCAATGCTTACGGGGAAGAACGGATAGTAAGGAACCTGCCTGCCGTTAGGCAGGTTAAGAATTAGGATGAAATATTCGGGTTTTAAAGTTAGCAAACAATTTAACAGTTTAGCAATTTATCCATTTAACCATTAAACCTCCCATGCGTTTTATTTCAAAAATAGTTGTGTTTTGCAATGCCTGTTTTTTAATTTCTGTTGTGTTGTGGTATATCGAGGTGCATAATAAAACAGAGGGAAGCAACATAGCAGTCTTACCACTTCCCTGGCTGGAGGGTACCCTGGTGATATTGGGATATGGAGCCATCATTATCAACTTTTTTTTCCTGGTACTGTATATGATCTGGTTTTCTTTTAAGATGGAGATTAAAATACCAAGGTGGATAATTATCTTTAACATCATTATGTTTTGCTGCCAGGTTTATTTTCATTTCATTTTTAAAAGATAAAAATGTTACACAATATACTCAGGGATAAACCCACAAAATTATTTGTCATATTCACTGCTTTTTTTGTTGCCAATGCGTTGATAGCCGAATGTATCGGTACCAAAATTTTTTCACTGGAGAAATTATTCGGTCAGCAGCCTTTAAGCTTTACTTTGTTCGGAGAGCCGGGGCTTGGCATCAGCCTTACATGCGGTGTATTGTTATGGCCGCTTGAATTTGTGATGACAGATATTGTAAATGAATATTACGGCCCCAAAGCAGTAAGGCGCATTTCTTTTATTGCTGTAGGATTGATCATGTATGCTTTTTTAATGTTCTACCTGGCAATGGGTATACCGGCCGCCGACTTTTGGTATGGCTCGGGAGCCGCAGATGGAATACCAGATATGTCAAAAGCCTTTAACGGGATATTCGGGCAGGGGATGTGGATCATCTTTGGCAGCCTTATCGCTTTCCTGGTAAGCCAGATAGTGGATGTTAACGTATTTCATAAAATCAAAAAAATGACAGGCGAAAAAAAAATATGGCTAAGGGCAACTGGTTCCACATTGGTTTCGCAACTGGTAGATAGTTTTATTGTGCTGTTTATCGCCTTTAAAATAGGGAAGGGTTGGAGCTGGCAACTGGTATTCGCTATCTGCCTGATTAACTATGCCTATAAATTTACCATGGCCATCCTGTTAACCCCGGTAATTTATTTTGCTGAAAACCGCATTGAAAAATATGTAGGGCATGAAACAGCTAAAAAAATGAAACTGGTCGCCATGGGTAAGGAAAGTGAATAACAAATCACTTATTCCTTTTTGGATTTACATAGTTGTAGGCAGTAGTCAAAGCATCTTTCAGCATCGGTTTCTTTATTTTTTTCAAATCAATATAGGTTGCTCCCTGCTTGCCCCAGCCACCCGGTACAGGATAAATAATATTTTTATCAAAGGCACAAAAAACCGATTGGTCAACCAGCGAAAGTTTTACCATTACCAGCATATCTTTTTCTGATATGGTTGTGAATATTTTTTTGCGAATACGAAAAGAAGCTCTGTCGAAATGTGGAAGTTCAACTACATCAGGGAAGGATAGTGCCAGTTGCCGGTATGTTTCAATGGTTGCCATTATTAATTTAGATTAGATTTTTAAATACTGCATAGATACAGTGGTCTAATAATTTACATATTCTAAATTATAGGGTTTTTGGGAATATAGCTTCAATAGGGGTTTTCAAAACTATTTTATTAACTTTACGAATAGTCATTTTATTAAAATGAAAGCAAAACTGCCAAAACCTGCTGCCCTGTATCAATATTATTTAAAAGTTTTATTGTTGCTGTTTGTTTTAACTGCCTGCACCAGGTCAACATTTGCACAATGCCCTCCCAATATAGATTTTGAACAAAGGAATTTTTCAGGCTGGGAATGTTGGGTAGGCAGTGTAGCAGCAGTGGGAGCCAAAAATATTATTATCTGGGCGCCAAACCTGCCTGTTGACCCCCTTCTTTATCCTACCCGTTTTCAAATGCTTTCTGCATTTCCCGGAAATGGACTTGATCTTTTTGGACAATTTCCAAGAAATTGCCCAAACGGAAGCGGGCATTCCATACAACTGGGAAATTCAACTGGTGGCAGAGAAGCAGAAGGAGTTTCCTACACATTCACAATTCCGGCTGGGCAAAACGAATATAATCTGATCTATCATTATGCGGTTATATTTCAGGATCCGGGTCACTCTCCTTATGAACAACCAAGGCTGCAGATTGAAATCAGGAATCTTACTGACAACATTGTTCTTTCATGCCCCAGTTATGATTTTATAGCAGATGGCTCTTTACCGGGCTTCTTTTTATCTACTGCCAACAATACTTCAACACCAGTTTGGTGTAAGGATTGGTCTGCCAACAGCATAAAACTTGATAGTTTGGCAGGTAAAACAATTCAGCTTTTTTTTAAGACTGCCGATTGTACAAGGGGGGCACATTTTGGGTATGCTTATATTGACGTGAATACCGAATGCAGCAGTTCATTTGTTGGAGCAGCCTATTGCCCCGACGATGCTTTTATAAATGTTACTGCCCCTTTCGGTTACCAGAAATATACCTGGTGGGATGCTGGTTTTACAACGATTCTTGGCAATACACAAACTATTAATTTTACACCACCGCCACCCGCCGGAACTACTGTGGCAGTAGTTGTTGAGCCTTATGCCGGTTATGGATGTGTGGATACATTGTTTGCCGATCTTTTGGATACCTTAACCGTTCAGGCGGTTGCTGGGCCCGATCAGTTAGTCTGCAACAAGGCTCCCGTACAGCTGGGCACAAATTCAAGGCCGGGCTTTGTTTATTCCTGGAGTCCCGTCACGGGTTTAAGTGATCCCGCCATATCCAACCCCATTGCAACACCAACTGTTACTACACAGTATATACTTTCTGTTTATAATGCAGGCGGAGGTTGTTTAACAATGGATACGGTGCTGGTGTCGGCAGCTCTTTTAGATAGCTCTCTTCAATTGATCGGGCCATCGGTTTTTTGCGAGGATCCCAATACAGTTGCTATATTAAAGGTTAATCCTGCAGATAGTATTCAATGGTATCTCAATGGAAATCCCATTCCGGGTGCCAACCAAACCCAATATACTGTTTTGCAAAGCGGTGCTTACTATGCTACTATTTTCAGTTTTGTTGGCTGCAGTTCTAATACGCCGGTGCAGGTTATAACCATTAACCCTATGCCTGCTGCCGGATTTGCAGTTAATACCAGTGACCAGTGTTTCAGGGGAAACCAGTTTGTCTATACCAATTCCAGCACCATTGCATTGGGGACATTACAATATAACTGGGACCTTGGCGATGGTACAACATCATCGGCTACAGACATCAATCACAGTTATGCCCAACCAGGTACTTACCAGGTAAAATTATTTGTAACATCCGATAAAGGATGTAAGGACAGTATATTTTTTGCAGTTAATGTTTTCGATAGTCCGGTGGCAGGCTTTACAACCTACGCTCCCGAACAATGCTTTACCCACAATCAATTTGATTTCAGCAATACCAGTTCATTGAGCTCTGGTAACCTGTTTTACCAGTGGGATATGGGTGATGGTAATATCTTTACCAGCAGAGATGTAACGCATAGTTATACACAACCGGGAACTTATTTTGTAAAACTCAGGTTGCTGACAGATAAGGGTTGTTCTGACAGCAGTTCGTTTAACGTAATTGTATATCCCAGCCCTGTTGCCGGTTTTACAGTAAACAATGCGCAGCAGTGTTTTACAAACCATCAGTTCAACCTGACGAATACAACGGTAATTTCGGGAGGCCCTGTTCAGTATTTATGGACACTTGGCGATGGAACAGTTGCCAATACAACCGATGTTACGCATATGTACACCAAGCCTGGCGATTATGTTGTAAAAATGCTGGCTTCAACAGATAAAGGTTGTGCCGACAGCAGCACTATCCCTGTAAAAATATTTCCTTTTGCCAATGCCGACTTTACGGTACAACCTGTATGTGTCAATTTAGATCTGCCGTTGGTTAACAGAACTATTAATAATACTGCTGCAAGCCTTAATTATTTATGGGATTTTGGCAATGGCCAGAGTTCAGCATTGCGCAATCCTGTTTACAGTTATCCGGCAGCAGGTATATATAAGATTAAACTGACTGTTAATACAAATCAGTGCCAGCAAACTTTAACTTCAAAAGAAATTAATGTTGTAATTGACGAACCGGTAAAAGGTATTACCTATCCAGTGGAAGATGCTGTGATCAATTTCCCCGAACCCCTGCAGGCAAGGCAGATTGGAAGCAGTGTAAAGTGGTCGCCTGCCACAAACCTCGATTTCCGTTTCAGTTACAATCCTAAGTTTACAGGAATGTTCCCGCAATTATATACCATTGAACTTAAAACATTAACAGGCTGTATAACGGTGGATACACAAATGGTGAAGACCCATAAAAAGATCGAGATATATGTGCCTACCTCATTCACACCTGATAATAATGGTGTTAATGATTACCTGCGGCCTATATTGATGGGTTTTAAGTCGGTAAGATATTTCAGGGTTTATAACCGCTGGGGTAAAATGCTTTACCAGATGCAGAGCGATAAACCAGGCTGGGATGGAACCATAAACGGGGCAAGACAGGAAACGCAAACCGTTGTGTGGATGATAGAAGCAGAAGATGTGGACGGAAAGATACACAAGCGGCAGGGTACTACTGTATTGCTGCGGTAGGAATATTTTTTCATACAATTTTAAGGATAGGGTACCGGCTCCAGATGCAGTACCTGGTGCAGGTGATGCAACAGGTGTTTATTATAATCTGCCGCCAGCCATTGAATCGAATGTAATTCCTGCGTTTGTACTTCCCGGTCAAGATCTGATTCGGGTATATTCTTTAAAACAATCACCAGGTGTTTGTTGATTAGTATCCACAGCTCAATAAGATCTTTAAGTGGGTAGTTTTGATAACCGGCAGCTATTACCCAATTATTCTGTGCATAAACAATAAATGGCTTGTCTTCATGCCGGGCAACTACAAAACGCCGTATGTTATTCTGCGCAGAATCTATCAGGTGCCCAAGGTATTCTTTACCGCTCCATTTAACGGGTGAAGGCTTATCAGCAAAATCGGCTTCATCCAATTGTTTTAATTGCGGCGTATAATCTGTTATGATCTTTTCCAGTTGCTGAATAATGGTTTGCATAATTAAATGTACAAAACTGTACACAATTATAAAATTAACAACAGTACTGCCGGATTTATCAATAACTTTAGTGCTGTTAAAAAAAATTATGAAAGCACTGAACTGTTTCCTTTTTAGTATCGTCCTTTTTAGTTCCGGCGGATTGTATGCTCAAAATGCTATAACGCCGGCCGTACCTGCTGCTGCTGAAATTTTAAAAAAAGCTGTAGTTAAAGCAGGCAATGAGAACAAAAAAGTATTGTTGATGTTTCATGCTTCCTGGTGCGTATGGTGCCACCGCATGGATAGCTCCCTGGTTGATCCATCCTGTAAAAAATTCTTTGATGATAACTTTGTCATTACGCATATTACGGTAAGTGAAAGTAAGGGTAAAGAAAATCTAGAAAATGCAGGAGGAGCAGATATGATGGAGAAATACAACGGAAAAGATATGGGACTTCCATACTGGGTTATCGTGGATAAGAATGCTGATTTGCTTTTTGATTCAAGGTTTAAAGTGACTGCAGCAGATGGTAAAGAAAGAAATACCATTATCGGTTGCCCTGCAACTCAGTCTGAAGTTGATAAATTTATAGAAATTCTTAAAAAGACAACAGCTTTAACTGAACCACAACTGGCCATCATTGCAAAGCGTTTCAGGCAAAACGAAAAATAACGGTTCATGAAAACAATCGGATTGATTGGTGGCCTCACCTGGTACTCCACTTTAGATTATTACCGTCTGCTGAACGAACTGGCCAATAAAGAACTTGGCGGAACACATGCAGCAAAGATCATATTGAACTCTGTAGATTTTGGGGAGATAAAAGTACTGACCGAAAAACTTGATTGGGACAGCATTGCTGACATCATCTGCAAAGCCGCAAAAATTATTGAGTCGGCGGGTGCCGGTTGCCTGATGATTGGAGCCAATACCATGCATAAGATAGCTGATGAAGTACAGGCTGCAGTGAGGATACCTGTTATACATGTTGCCGATGCAGTTGCTGTTTCTATAAAGGCAAAAAATTTAAAAAAAGTTGCCCTGCTGGGAACAAAATATACCATGCAGCTCGATTTTTATAAGAACAGGTTAGCTAAAGCAGGGATTGAAGTTATTATTCCCAACCACGCAGATGTGGAATTTATCAACAGGTCTATTTATACCGAATTCAGTAAAGGCATTTTTTTACAGGAAACAAAAAAGCAATACCTGCAAATCATCAATACCTTGATGGAAAAAGGTGCCCGGGGAGTTATCCTGGGCTGTACCGAAATTCCAATTCTAATAAAACAGGAAGATTGCAGCATACCTGTATTTGATACGGCTTTCATACATGCTGATGCTGCAGTGAAATTTGCTGTGGCTTAATCCGGCTATGCTGTTTTTTTTATTTACCTGGCCTGAGTTTGTAAGCAACTGTGAAACCAGTGAAAAGTATCAATGCGTTATTGTATGGTGATCGTATCTGTGATGTAATTGTTACCCGATTGCAAAAATTTTAAATAATATGTACCGGTTTGAGATGCCTTGAATGTATAAATGCTTCCCCTTGTAGGTACATCCTGTGTACAAATACATCCTTCGTATTTGGCAACTACCTGTATTGTGGTTGTATTTCCCGCCGTAACCTGTTCAAAATTTCCAAATTGCCCGCAGCCATTAAAACAGGTAAATAAAACAGTTAAATTTATTTCCTGGTTAACAGATCCCGTAGCCGGCCCCTGTACATCAGTGACAGGTGCTATTGTATATGAGATGCACTTATCATCGTTATTTGTTTTATAACAACCCGGTAAAATAAAAATAATTAAACTTACACAGATTACGAATATCCCTTTTTGCATGGTATTTTTTTATAGATGACTACGGGATTGTCAATTTCGTTGCATTCATAAGTTTATTGAATAAGGAAAGGTTTTCCAACAACTGAAATGTTGCATTTTTTTGTTCAAATAATATGGCAACCCAATCCGAAACTGCCATGACTGCTCAAACAAAAATAGTTATATTTATTCTTCAATAGTCAGCACCAAAACTCAACAGCATGAAAAATGCAAAAACAGACCTGCTGCGTGCCCTTCAGCAGGCTTTTAAAAAGGCCCTTAAAAAAAATGAGCAGGTAAAGACGGATCCTTCACGCAGGAACTTTATCAGAAAAACGGTGCTGGGCACGGCAGGCCTTGTTGCAGGTAGTTCATTCGCCAGGGCCAATTACCTTGCAAGGTTTGCAGGAAAACCACAGGATTTTAAAGTGGGCATATTGGGAGCCGGTATAGCCGGTTTGCATGCCGCTTATATTTTGCAAAAGGCAAATATTACTGCAACTGTTTTTGAAGCCAGTAACAGAACAGGGGGCAGGATGTTTACAGCAAAAAATATGCTGGGGAAAGGAATTACAACAGAACTGGGTGGTGAATTTGTTGACAGCAATCATACTGATATATTGAACCTGGCAAAAGAATTCGGGCTGCGGCTGGTAGATACAGAAAAAGATAAAGCGCTGATCAAACAGGTTTTTTATTTTGGCGGAAAAAAATATAAAACGGATGACCTGGTAAAAGCACTTGAACCTTTTGTAAGCAGTATCAAGGCCGATATAGATTCGCTGCCCGAAACAATTACTTACAGGGATTTTGGTACTGCCGACCAATGGGATAAACTGTCGATTGCAGCATATCTTAACTTGAAAGGTATCGGGGGCTGGTTAAAAAACATGCTGAATGTGGCATTCACAACAGAATACGGTTTGGATATTGCAGAGCAGTCGGCTATTAACCTCTTGTTTTTGTTTGATCCTGAAAATGCTGGTGAGGAACTTTTTGGCGAAAGCGATGAGCGTTATAAAATTGATGGCGGTAACCAGCGCATTACTGATGAACTGACCAAAAGGCTCAGCAATATTAAACGGGGTTATGAAGTAAGCAAAATAAAATCGGATGCCAAAGGATTTGCTTTAAGTTTTACCAATACCCAAACAGAAAAATTTGATTACCTGGTCTGCTGTATTCCTTTTACAAAACTGCGCAGCATTACACTTGAAATAGACGGGATGACTGCTGTAAAACAAAAATGTATACGTGAACTGGGTTATGGTAAGAACGCAAAAATGTTTGCAGGGTTTAAAAACAGGTATTGGCGAAAACAGGGAGCAAGTGGCCAGGTATTTTCCGATCAGCCCTTTCAGCTGGGCTGGGACAGTTCGCAACTGCAGCTCGGCATAGCAGGAGGTTATACATTTTTAACAGGCGGTACCTTGAGCGATCAAATGATTGACGTGGGCGTTGCTGAAAAAATAAAACAATATATTTCGCAGCTGGAAAAAATATTTCCCGGGGCAGCTAAAAATTATAATGGCATCAATAAGATCTTTTTCTGGCCAACACATCCGCATACAATGGGCAGCTATGCCTGTTATAAACCTGGACAATGGACAACGATCGGCGGCGCCGAAATAGAACCGGTTGGGAATATGTTTTTTGCCGGGGAACATTGCAGTACCGGTTTCCAGGGCTATATGAACGGTGGCGCAGAAACGGGGAGGAGGGCAGCCGAACAATTGATGGAAGCGGTTAAATAATTTCGCTTAGTCTGTTAATCATTTTATAGTAAACCCGTTAATTGCTTTTCGTTTCTCATAGTCGAAAAACGAAATATACACAGAAACTTTTGCTTTTTTATTGGATTCATCTTTATAGCTGATCTCATAGATATCAAGCATGCCTCCTCCAAACATGGCTCTTGGCGATGTACTGGGGTAGGGGCAGCAACTTCCTTTTCTTTCATAACTGACTTTTTTTCCTTGCGCATCCCTGAGTGATTCCAGGTATTTTCTTTGATCCGCAGGACATCCTCCCACCATGATGGGCATTTCAGGAATATAGCCATAGAGTGCTGAACTGTCAACAGCAGTTTTTATTGTAGTGTCGGCAGGAGCAGGTATTTGCTCCTGGTTCTGAGCATGCAGGTAAGCAGTTAGTAAAACCAATACACAAATTAATGTTAGTTTTTTCATATCGTTATTCTTTGAATGATTTATAAAAGGCATTTTCTTTCATTTCTTTTTCTTTGTCATCATCAATCTTTTTAAATTCCTTTTCAAAGTCACCCTTAAAATTTTGTTTCAGATTAGTAACACCTGATTTCTCTATACAGTACAGGAAACGCTTCAGCGATCTGTCATTTTCAGCTTTGCTGTAAACAAAAGAATACCAGAAAAGTTGTGCAGCAAAATCATAAATTCCCAGGTCCATAGCGATATCTGCGTATTTATAAATATCATCAAGCCGATCAGCTTTGCCTTTGAAAAGCCCTGCTATTTCCTGCCTTCTGAAAAGTAAATAACCTTCCCGGGCATTACTTGCCCTTACATCCATATTATACAAAGGGTTGCATTTATAAATATTGGATTTTGCATTGTCCCAGTTATGCCTGTCGGCTAATTCTATTTTCTTATTCTTTATATCAAGCGCATTTTGTGAATAATATTGTTCATATAATGCCCAGGCCGAATTGGGATAACTGTTCAGTATGTTGCTATATACTATTATTGCTTTTTGATAATTACCTTTATCATGTTCTTCAATTCCTTTATTAATTGATGCATTCAATTGCTCGTTAAATAACTTCAGACGCCATGATAATTCATCCAGGTAATCATTTGCCGTTGTTTTTGTATCAGAGAACATTCCCACAATTTCCAGCCATTTCATAGCGTAGTCAAATTCACCTTGCGAAACATGCATGAATATTTTTGTTGCAGGTATAAGCTGGTTCCCAATATTCATTTCCAGTACTGCCCGCCAGTAATCGGGATTGGTATTTGTTATAGCTGAAATGTTCTGTGTTATCCTGAAATCTGTTTTTTTGCCCAGTGTTCCAAAGTTTTTAACACCAAGGAATTTTTCATCCACTATAACCTGGTATGTACACAAAACCGGTAATACTTCATCAAGTGCCCAGGTTTTGTTCAGTTCATATTTAGTCTTTAAATCCGCTGATTCATATTCGGTTTTAACTTTGTGCATCGGTAATATGATGTCTTTAAATTCATTGCCGGCTTCAGCATTTTTAACATTTACATGAAAGATGATTAGAAAGTCAACAAGTTTTGTATTTTCAAAACTCAGATCATTAGCTGTTTTCAGAAATTGTTGTTCTTTGTCTGCATTCAATGCCGGTTTAGAAAAGATCTGTATGGTAGGCCTTCCTGTTTTATGACTTATGATAAGGATGGCAATTTTCTGATCTGTCGGAATTTCTTTGAAGGTTTTCTTTACCAGGTCAATCAGCTCACCTGAGTTTTTAATGTATTTTTCCTGGTCAATATTTATGTCTGCAATTTTATCGTTAGCAAGGAAACTAACTGTTATTTCCGGCTCCGTCTGCGCAACCATGGTAAAGCCCGTCAGAAGGGTACCCAAAAGTACTGAGATGATTTTTTGTATCATATGATCTGTTATTTTTGAAAGCGGTTTGTATAATTATTAGCCACAGTACATAATCAAAATAATTTAATTCCAACCGCCAGGGAGATCGAACTGAAATCTTCATTAGTTGATTTGTCCCGGTTAAAAATGTTGATGTAGGAAATTTTTCCTGTCCATCTTTGCGTTTTAGAGAAGTAAAAACCAAATGAAGGTTTTACCCCAAACAAAGTCTGGCCGGCAATAAAACTTGGTCCCGTAACCAACGAAACGTAAATTTTTTTTGTGGGATGGTAGTCAGAACCAATGAAGAGATTGATCATACCATCAACGGTATTTATTGGGGAGCCATCTGCATTTGTTCTGTAAACTTTATCGTTTTCAAGATAAACATCACCCGTCAATTCTATGGTGGGTTTAAATTTAGATTGGTTATTAAAAAAAGCCTGCAGCCCAATCCCGATACCCCAGGGATTATTTCCAATTGTCCTGTCGGCAATTGTTTTATTATACTGTGTGAATAAGTATGTTGATACTTTTTTTTGAGGCTGACCAAAAGCATTTGTCATAATAAAGCAAACTATAAATGTTGAGATTATCCTTTGCATAGGTGGTTGCCTTCGGGCATTTACTCAGATTGTGTATTTGATAGGGTGACTTCCTGGTGCTGATGTAAGTTAATGAATGGGCTTTAAATTTAAAATAAAATTTCTCAGTGTTATGTCAACCTGGTGGCTGAAGATTGATAGTATACACCCGCCTTTCTTAAGTCAGCTGTTGAAATGAAACGATTAAAGGCATATGGTCGCTGTACTGTTTCCAAAAATCATATTCTCCTGTCTCAACTGATTGTATTTTATCAATTAAATCTGCTGAAGCGAAACAATAATCCAGGTGGTATGGCTTGTCACTGTGTTTGTATAGATAAAAGGTAGGATCTTTCTCTTTTCCCTGTATTTGTTTATGAACTGAATGATAACAACTGGAAATTCCCTTTGTTTCCAGGCGATTTACCACATCAGTGTGATTGCCCTCCCTGTATTTTCTATCCCAGATACTGTTGCTGTTAAAATCACCAATAAGTATGGTTTTATTTTTCTTTAATTTTTTATCATAATGATGAAGGGCCTTCCAGACCTGTTCCACGTATTGCCCGTCCGGATCAGCTGGATTATTAGCCCAGATTGCAAAGAGGTTAAAATCATATTGGCCACCTGTTACAGCAACAGGAATGATCAGTTTTAAATCAGGATTGTATGACCTAAGTAATTTGAGTTTTAAATTACTATACGAAAAAATTCCAAGTCCCTTATTCATATTTGCTCCAAACCAAAGCATATCGGCTGGTGCCGGAACGGTATCATCAAATTTTAATTTATCGGGATGTTCACATTCAGGAACTATTAAAATATCCGGTTTGTACGGCATGATCAAATGAGCTTTTTTTCTAAAAGCCATATTGCAGTTCCATGTTATGATTGTCATTTTTAGGACGGGGCTTTGTATGCAACAGGCGGGGCTTTGTGCAGGTTGGGAATTAGTATCCCGTCAGCCCATAACCGCTGCTGATTGAAAATATTATGTTGAATTTAAGAACTAATGTCGAGATTTATTCGTCGAACCCGAACCAAAGCTAGGATTTGCACTCAGTTGATGTTACAATGTCGAGCTCAACTTGCATAAAACCCAATGTTGCAAGCAGTTTTTCTATTGCTTTAATCTTCTTTTTATTAAGTTGGAAACCGTGAAGTCAATTCTAACTGCACTAAGTATAATTCACTAGTTTTTTTTCTCATTGCACAATTTAAATCTTTAGTTTCTAATTCCTCAGTTGCATAAGTATTTGCAAAATCTATTGTTGGCAAAGCAACATTTACTAATTGTTCTTTTACTTCATTCAATAGTTTTATTAAGGATTCTTCACTGTCATAATACCATTTCATGGAATCTCTATATTTATCAATTTCTAAGACTTGTGCAGCAGTAAAACTTCTCATTAAATCACTTTTCTCAGTCCAGCTTAGTTGGTCAAGAAAAAACGGTCCATAATAAGATGGAAATGGCAATTTGGTAAGTCTATGTAAAGGAAAAGAAATAATAGTTCTTTTGTCAAAAGATTCTACTTCTATATAAAGACAGAACTCTTTTGGTCTGTCTGTAAGACTGTTCCAACTAGACCTTGGAAGGTTAATAGAAATCTCCAATGAACTTTGACTTAATGTAAATCTAGTTCCTCTTTTCTTATAACCAAGAGATTTTAGAACTTGTCCTAAAACAGCAGTTAAGTTTTTTGAGTAATTGAAATTGTCTGGTATGTTTTAAGGTTTTAAAGTTTTATAAATTTGACGTGTCCAACAAAATTGCTTGCGGGCGGGGCTTTGTGCAGGGCTGGACGTTTTAATGTCCAGCCCCGGAACCGCAGCCAGGCAGAATTACAAAAGTTGAGGTAACAAATAAAAACCCAAGATAGCTTGTCGAGTCCCGAACAAATGCCGGGCAAAATTACTGTAGCCGGGGCAGGATAACGACCTGCCAGCCTTGCACGAACCCGATGTTAGTGGCTGGCTTGTTTTGTATTGTTAGTTTGCACTCCACTTTATTGGCTTGGCTTCTTTTAATTTTTCGGCATAAAAGTCAAGCCCTTCTTTTGCAGTCTCAAAAAATTGTCCGCCCAATGGTTTGTCATTATAAGAAACATAAAATTTACCAAGTGTGTTTGGAGTTTCATTGCTATACATTGTCGGAACGATATACGTGTCAAGCAGCCAAGTTTCTTTAATGTCTTTGTCTATGCTAAATCTTAACCAATAATGACTTGTGAACGGAAAATAATTTTCAAAAGCTCTATGCCTTTTGGCTTCATTTAATAATTCAAAATATCTTTCCTGCCATTCTGTATATTCCCAAAACTTGGTAGTATTGAAAAACATATTCTTCACCTTTGTCCAAGCTTTGTCAATATCATTATTAGAATTTCTGAATTGAAAGTCTGAATACAATTCAAGTTCATCAAATTCTTTCTTGATAATTGCAATGTCTCTTAATTTATCTACCCAGAGGTCTATTACGGTTGCTAAGCTGTCAAGGTTGGTGAATAACCCTCTTGCAAAACAATCTTCATAATTTTGTTTGTCGGCTCTTTCATATAAAACGATTGAAAAACTTGCTTCGTCATAGCAAACTCTGTCCTGAAGCTTTTGCCTGGTTTATCGTAAAATGAATATTTGCCAGGCAACATACCGTCTATTGTAGTAGCTAACTGAACAGAGGAATTTAGTCTGTCTAACCTTTTTTGTATTTCATTTGAAAGATGCACGGTTGGTCATTTAAGCTTGCCACTAACATTTGTATTGGTACAACTTCTTGTATAAAATAGTCTTGATTAACAACAGAAAATTAAACGAACCACTGCTGCGCCAATGTAATTTAAGGAAAAAACTTATTTTCTAATCATATAATACAGGCAGGGTAAAAGGAAAAGGCAAAGCAAAAAGAGTAACCAGATATGACCTTCAGTAATATTATAGTCTTTTAAAAGGTATGCCCAGCACTTGTTCGTCAGGCGGCCTAATGAAAATTCAAACAAAACAGTTAACAGGACCCAGATGGAACCAATTAAAAAGGCCTGTTTAAAATTTTGAATGCCTAACAGCGGGAAAATAAACCACACATAAATTGAGCAGAGAACCATCAAAGTAATTGTAGATATCTGATGTGCCGTTAAATCACGCATCAATTTAATAAGAACAACTTGTCTTAATGTTGCATTTGCAAATGCAATCACTATCATCGGCAACCAAAATAAAAAATATTTAATACTCATGTTCAGGAAGTAAAGAAGTGAGAAAAATAATTAATGATCCGGCGATTGCACTTGCAGCAACAAAGGCCAAACCGCCAACACATATAAAAAGAATGAGACCCGGAATAAAATAATTAAGGAATGGACTGTTTTTCAGCCATTTAGCCGGAACATTCTTTGCTCCCGAGAATCCGTAATATCCGCCGCCAAAAGCATTTAATGCAACAAACAAGAGTAAATAGGCCAGCGAATAGTGAATAATATTTCCGGTTAATTTACGATTGCTCATGTAAAGATTTATTTTGTAACTCTTTTTTAAACATGATAGCAAGCAGCAACATTGCCAATGGTGCCGTTATTCCCCAGGGAAATCCAAGAAAAAGAAGTTTCTCTGAATAGACAGGATAAAAATACACAAAGGCAATTAATGGAGTAACCAGCGCATTGGCCAGAAAAGAAATTCTCACCCATTTCTGGTATCCCTGTTTCTTAAACAAAGGCACAGCAATTAAGGTAGTTAAGCCCATAAATATATATCCTAAGGCATCAAAGTCCCAAAACAGGGAATGTGGTGTTTGCTCAAGAATACGTATTTCACCTGCAGCGCCTTTGAGTTTCATGGGAATTACGGTCGCCAGTTGTACAACATAATTTGCAGTAACAAATACCGCATAGATAATAGAAAATACCAGGGCCGCATGGCTCCAGAATTTTTTCTCATCCGGCGTTATATGATGAAGCGCAAGAATTTCAAGAACAAATGGTATAACAATGCAAAGAGATGTTCCGTAAATCAGAATTTCATCTAAAGGGAAACCAAGCGCATTCTGCAATTGAAATATCTGAACGATCACATAGGCCATGGCTGATGCAAATGCAATTAGCCCCGACAAAAACCCAATTTTATACACTTGTTTATTCATGATTCTATATCAGGTATTGATGATAACAAAGTTTAAAAAATAAGTAATTATAATGAATGATATTTATCAGCCACAAAGCTGAAAATTGTCAGTTTGAAGAAATCTCTGCTGGTTTAAAAGCCGTTGCCAGGGTATCTGCTTAGGGAGGGAATTTATAATGGCAACTGAAGTAAATCTCTTCCAACTGTAATATTCCCGGAAAAGTTTTTACTGACGGCATCAATCCATACCTGGTCAGTGAGCGATTTATCATCCGGCGGTACAAAATGGTTTAAAACCAGCGTTTTTACTTTTGCCGCAGTTGCAATTCTTCCAACATCTTCAGCCGATGTGTGATGCGACAATATACTTTCTTTTAACCTGGCTGCATAAGGGCGGCGTTTTGCCATTTCTTCAACAGCCGGTACATTCATTACTTCATGAATAAGATAATCGGCATTAGATGAAAAGGGGATCAACGCAGGACAGTAGGCAGTATCACCTGAGAAAACAATTATCTTATCGCCCAGTTTAAATTTGAGAGCATAACTTTCTGAAACCGGTGGATGCATGTTTTTTACTGCACTAACTTCAAAATCCGGATCAGAGTTCATATTTCCTTCCTGGTATTCGTGGCACACAATCAGCTTTCTTACATCAGGCCGTACTTCGTCTTTAATACGTGTTTCAATATCGTAGCGGTTGGATTCCCAATAATAAGAAAGCAGGGAAATAAGGCCAACCGGTGCATATATATTTATAGATTCTTTTAACCCGGCAATCCATGCATTATACAATATCGGCCCAAGTTCAAGATTATGGTCTGAGTGGTGATGGGTAATGAAAACATATTTTATTGCTGACAGATTAATACTGTCTTCCAGCAATTTAAAGGTAACCCCGAAACCTTTATCAATAACCATCGGAACATTTTTATAAACAATCAGGCTAACAGCGGGTGTTTGTTTATATGAACGGATAAGAGGGCCTCCCTGTGTACCCAGAAGAACCAGCCGGTCACCATCCTCATTGATAGGATATGGGTGCTGAAGTTCTGCCGGTATATTTAATCCCATAACTCCGGAGAGCAGGCAGGATCTTCGAATAAATTCTCTCCGGCTATTTGACATTATTCAGAATTTTTCTAAAATTGAGCATGTTCGAAATAGATTTGACAGTGTCTTACTGTTTGTGTCAACATGTAAGCCGTAGCCGGGGCACAACAATGTTCTGTCAGCCTTTAGATAGAAGCTGATGTTATGTGGCGTTTTTTGTCAAGCTATTGCCCGAACTATTGGTATCAAACATTAGTCTTGCTTTATTAAATTCCTTTTTCCATATTTTAAATTGAAAGTAGATAAATGAACCAAAAATTAGTCCATAAATTACGAATAAAGGTCTTCCAACAATTTCTCTGAATGAGTTGTAGACTGAAATATTATAATACTGAAAGAGATTATGTACTGTCGCTAAAAAACTTCCGATAATTGCAATTCGGATTAAGACATAACCTAAATGTCCCAATAGAGTCTTTTTGTTTTTGGGTGTTTTGTAGAATACTTGAAAAAAAAGTCCGCTTTTGTTATAGTATCGTTCTGATATATAATCTGTCAGTTTGGTTGGCTTTGTTAAAACTTTACCTATGCTGTATTTATAGGTGTAATAATAAAAGCAATAAATTATTAGTCCAACCAGTATAACGTTACTAACTATTAAGCCTGTCCAACCCAGTCCGAAAAACCGGTAAAGAGGGTTTTGTTCTCCTGTTGGATTGTCGAAAAACCAAAGGCTGGTTGAATAGAAGTCGCAACCCCTTGCAAACAGAAGTAAAAAAGTCAGTAAAAAAAACTTAATTTTCATTGCCGGTTAGTTTTAATATTTTTTTTGTCTTAAAATGGCACATAACGTTTGAGGGTTGGCGAAGTACTGGAATAGTAGCTGGTCAGGCCCGGAACAAATGCTGATTGAAAAACTTTTGTTGAAGATAACAAACAAAAGCTAAATAGTAAATGTCCGGTCCCGAATCAACGTACAACAGAATTACAAATGCTGAAGATAACAAGGTCAAGCCCGTATTTTACCAGGCACCTTTTGCCGGGCGCATGGCTAATATGAACTACGTATTTTTCGAAGTAGCTTTAACTTTATATTTTATCGGTTTTAATGAGTATGAATATTCTCTGAAAAAAATCATTTAATTCATATGCTGCAATTGCAATAGTCCGATCTATTGTTTTATTTAGTAATCATACCTATCTGGGGAGTATGATTCTGGTCTTTGCTTTTATTTATTTTTTTTCCTGTTTGTTCTGCATCGGGAACTATAACCGCCACCGGAGAAGACTTTAAAAAAGGTTGAAAATCAACCTGAATTTTTCAACAATGATTCTCCACCTGTATGGCATAAATCACGTTGCCGGAAACAGATAATTTGAACATCTTCCCTTTTACAGAAGGAAGTACCAGTTTCCATGTTTAGTGTCTCAGCGGGGTTTTTACAGCAGAGACCATACAGCAATAACCGCTTACGTGAAACCCCGATGGTTGAATACTCCTGTGTTAAAAATCCTCCAAACTAAATATCCATAAAATGTTTAGGCAAAAAACATTTTGCCACAGCTTCTTCATAGAATGATGCACTCCTATGTTCAGTTGTATGCTTTTGTCCGCAGGAGTTGTGAAAAACAAACACCAGGAACAAACCATATACGTGTGTGTATTTCATAATTTATTTGCTCAGCAACCGTCTTTGCGAGGGACACGTTTAAAAATTACTTTATTATCTCGTTCTACATAGTCGCCCGATATTATTGGGTATGAATACTTGGGTGCGTACGATACACTACGGCTTCTTATTATTATTTTGTCGTAAACTTTCAGGCTATACAATTGCTCAAGTTGAGATTTTTCTGTCTGAAAATTTAGAATATAATCATCACCATTAATCCTGACCATCACACCGAAACCTAATCTTGATCCTGGCGGAAGAGAAAGAGAGGTTACAACAGCCTCCATACTAGTAGAATCACTGATATGTTTACTTATTTTAGCAGCACTGCTAAGCACTTTTTCACCTTGGGGAGACCCTTTCCATTTTTTGAACTTTATACCTTCGGGGGTAGCCTCCCATTTTTCCAATTCGGCTTTACTTTCAGCAGCAGAGAGTGGCTTTGGGGTTGATTTTTTAGAACTCTCATTTTTGATTTTGTGATTTGCAAATAATAGTCCGCTTACCACAACCAGCGGTAAGATCAGCGCATAAATAACTTTTTTCATATCTTTTGTAGGTTTAATTAACATATATCCAGCTGTTGATAAATCAAATCCATTTAAGGCATTTCTCTGTTGCCAATGTTCGTGTCCTTATGAAACACTTTTTCTTTTAACACAAGTTCGGTTCTTGAGGACATGAACCTGTGTGTGGGGATGAAGGTTGCCCTGAATTTTCAACATCCACCCTTGGTGGGTATGGCATAGATCGCGTTGCCTGAACCAAATAGATTGAAGACCTTACCGTCTATAGAAGAAAGTAATAATTTCCATGTTTTTCCCTTGTCTGATGATCTGAAAATGCCGTGAGGATGAGTACACAAGAAGTTTTCACCAATTTGGGTAATCGAAGTCTGGAAGGCTTGCAAAAAAGGGCGATCATCCCAGGTCCGTCCTATTGAATCAATAAGAACTTTGTCGCCGGCATCAATGGGCTGCCAGGTTTTACCGCCGTCATAGGATGCACTTAGCCTACTGGTTTTCGGGGTATTCGGCTCTGAATTGGAAGTGATAGCAGCGAATCCGCCTTTGATCTGTTTTACATCAAAAACCACACGGTCCTCACTGATCGCCATCGCCCAGTTTTCGCCATTATCGCTTGATCTTATTATTTCTCTCTTACTGGTCGCCACCAGTACGCCATTCGACTCTGCCATATGCCCTGCCCAGCCTCCGGCATAGACATGTTTCCAGGTTTGTCCATTGTCAATGGATCTAAAAAAACCTCTATCGGTGCCAATGAAAATTGTACCTCCGGCAGTTTCAAAAACGGTGCGTATTCGTGGCTCAGAAGAATTGTCGAATATCGGCACCCATATATTCGTTCCGTTTGCCTTTTTCACCATTACGCCCCAGTAATTGTTGGCAAATATCCCGTTCTTACCAGGGGCAATGCTACTATTTTCCCCGAAGTATCGGGGCTGGCTGTCAGGGGAAATCTCTTTGGTCCAAAAAGGAGCTGTGGCATTTGCTGTACTGTGATAGCGTTCGCTTCCAACCTTTAAAAACAGCCCTTTTTCATTTGCAAAGATGCTATCTACCCGGATACCATCTTTCCGCAAATTTTCTGGCAGCCCTTTGCTGATGTCCTGCCAGGTTTGTCCGCCATCTGTAGATTTAAAAACGATCTTTGTAGTTCCAGCCTTCTCTGTTTTTGGGTCTGGATGGCTATCCGGGAGAAGAGAAGATGAGGAAACCGTGAAAAGCAGCAAAAAAGCAAATTTATAGATATTTATGACCTTAGATTGATTGGGTGAAACAATAGAGTAAAGGTATTGGGCCTCAACCATCGGGAAGCTTTTTTATAGTAAAAAGCTGTAAAGGATATGTAAAACGTTTGTAAAATCGCCGAAAGTGAAGATTTAATAGATAATTTTGCAGGTATGAAGCCATTTATTCTTTTCGGATCTTCAATCATGATCATTGTTATTTTGATTTCTGCTGTTGCATTTGTTAATCAAAAAGATGAGATTCCTCCAAATCATATTGAAGTTGTATTACGTGATCTGGGGCATCAGCTTTTACTTTCAGCTAAAGATTCCACCTCCAGGGTGATGCCGGTTAAGAAATTAAATGAAAATAAATTCCAGATATCCTTTCAAAATAACTTTAGTTTTATTTCAGATACACTTATCAATTTGGTTCAACGAACCTTTCAAAAAAATGGTTTGGCAAAGGATTATATAGTGAATTTGAGGAACTGTAAAAAAGAAGAAACTGTTTTTGCATTCGAAATAAACAGCCAGGGAGGCGATCTGACACCTTGCAGGGGCCGTACACTGGAAACAGGTTGTTATGTGATTGAGATCGATCTTTTGAAGAAAAATAAGTTTAATTACTTTTTGTTGTGGCTATTGATCATTCCTTTGAGTGTTATTGTTTTTTATGCGAAAGATACCTTTCGGAAAAAAGCAGCAAAAGAATCAATCGTCGATAACAATGATTATATACCATTAGGAAACTATCGATTTTATGCAGATAAAAATGCGCTTGCAATTGAGCAGAAAAACAGTACACTTTCTGAAAAAGAAACAAAGGCATTAAAAATATTTGCAGAAAATATAAATCAAATTGTAGAAAGGGAAAAACTGATGAAAGAAATCTGGGAAGATGAAGGTATAGTTGTGATCAGTAGAAATGTTGATGTACTGGTATCTAAATTACGTAAGAAATTAAGCGACGATAACGCCATTAAATTTATTAACATACATGGCAGGGGTTACAAATTTATTATTGAGCAGATGCCAGTCAAAATAAGGTAAAGTGTAAAATAAATTAGCTTGTGTGATTAATATTTTGTCAATTGTTATGAGCAGCCTGATTTAAATTTACACGATTTTCCCAACCAATTTCAAGACGAGAGAGGCTCATAGCTTGCGCCCAACGTTGGGGCTTGGCGTTGTGGCGATATTCCGTGTTACGTCTGCCCGGATATGTTGCTGATCAAAGATATGAAGATGAAAATATATTCTAAAGCTGGGCTTTATTCGTAAAGTTGGATATGCAGCTGATCAGCGATATATTGATCAGGATATATTCGTAAAGCCGCCATGACGCCAAACCTCTTGTTAGCTGCCGGTGATTACTTTTCGCCTTTGAGCTGTCTGAAAAGGTTATGAAGGTCAAATTGCACCCAACTTTCTACAATCTTTCCATTACTGAATCTAAAGAAAAAAATTTCGCTTAGGTAATTTATTCGTTTGCCTAATGACTTATAACCCCAAAACTCATCTTTATGGGTTGCGCTTAATGTTACTCGCATTGCAGTTTTATCGCCTTCGCCAATAACATCACCGACTGAATAATTTATATCTGGAAAAGCCTTAAAAAGATACTTTAGAAATTCTGCCTGCCCTGCTATCGTTTGGAGGATTTGGGTGCTATCTAGTAGAAAATGAACGAGGAAAGTATCGGCAAAGACCTGGTTTATTAACGCTAGATTTTGCTTATTTACAACTTCTTCAATGTAAAACTTAGCAGCTTTCTGATTATTTTCTTTGTCTTGGCATAAAGCTCTTTCTGTCGTCAAACACATGATAAGAAAGAAGCTAGAGAGTCTGATGAATTTCATCTTGTGAAGTTTTAGATGTTGCTAAAAATTGCAGCTAACATTTGCATTGGCGTAACTTCTTGTATAAAATAGTATTGATTATCAACAGAAAATTATACAAAACACTTTTGCGCTAATGTAATTTAAGAAAAAGCCTGATTTTTAAAAGCTTTTATTACTTAGCCCGAAAAAATTCTACCTTTGGCTGCTATCAGCCGGGTTATCGTCCCGGTTTTAATCGGGAAGGAAAGTCCGGACAGCAAAGAGCAACATACCGGTGAACAGCCGGCTCTGTTCCGGTTAGTGGAGACACAAACCGGGGCAGACGAGAAAGTGCCACAGAAAATAACCATCTCGATTTATCGGGAAAAGGGTGAAAACGTGAGGTAAGAGCTCACGGGTTTTTGCAGTAATGCATTAACCGGGTAAACCTTTTGTGCTGTAATGCCACATATATCCCGATTTGTAAGCAGTTGAATTTACTTCAGCTGCCGATCAAGGTAAGCGGCTCGTTTACTTCGTCAGTTGACGTATCGGGAAGGGTAGGCAGCAAGATTGTAACAGTAATGTTGCAACCAGATAAATGATAACCATCCTGGCTTACCGGGATACAGGATCCGGCTTACAGGCTGATAGTTTTTTATTTTTGTCGGAAAGGCGGGAAGACGTGTAAAATTTGTAATTCCGTCCTGCCGACTTTCCGGCAATTTTTTTTTCTGTCATTTCGAAGAAGGAGAAATCTGTTTTAGTTATTGAGGCCTGCATAGATTTCTCCTTCGTCGAAATGACAGGAATTTATTTATTTATTTAAATGTTCCTGCATCAACATCTTTAATAAAGCTGATCAAGCCGGGAAAATAATGTTTCTGATCATCGTACATATCCATATGGCTGCCATCGGGGCAAAGTAAAAACCTTCCGTGCTGTACCTGTGTACTCATCCACTTCATGTGCTCGGGGTCCATCGTGTCATATTTGCCGCCAATAGTGAGTGTGGGTGTTTTTATTTTTGGTAATTCCTTACTCACATCCCAGTTAATTAAATTACCGCCAATGCCAAATTCGCTCGGCCCCTGCATGGTAACATATAATGATTCATTTAATTTTCCCAATGAGCGGTTCACAGGTTCGGGCCACTGGTCAAGCGGCAAACGGCAAATATGTTTTGCATAAAAATTAGGCATCAGCAGTTCCATATATTTTGGGTTTTTAAAATCACCGCTGGCTTCAATCTGCCTGATGGTATCCAAAATCTTCTGATCGAATTGTGGCGCCAGCACTTCCTGTGCATATTTGCCATACAGCGGGCAACTGCTCATCATATTGCTGATGATAAGGCCTTTCAGGTTGTCCTGGTATTTTAAGGCATACTGCATGCCCAAAATACCGCCCCAGCTATGGCCCAGCAAATAAAAATTGTCTTTATTTAAATTCAGTGCTGTACGTACCTGTTCCACTTCTTCCACAAACCTTCCCAGGTCCCACATGCTGGTGTCTTTCGGATTATCGGAAAGGCCGCAGCCAAGCTGATCGTAATAGATGAGTTCAATTCCCTCGGGTAATAAAAAATTTTCGAAACACTCAAAGTATTCATGCGTGGCACCGGGGCCGCCGTTGAGCAAAAGCAGCTTTATCCTTGGATTATTGCCGATGCTTTTTGTCCATACATTGAATTTCCCTTTGGGTGTTTCGATGGGGATCACTTTAACGCCACCGGTCTGGATTTCTTTATACAGGTCGGTGCCGGCCGTATCAGCAGTCTTTATATTGCTGTTGTCATTACATGATATCAGCAACATCAAAAAAAACAGTGTAATTAAATTTTTCATCTGCATTATTTTAAGTTATTTAAATTAAAACTCCTTAAAGATAGTTTGTTTTACTGCGGGCCATTCATCGTTTAAGAAACTGAAATAAACCGTATCCCTGGTACTGCCGTCGTCGTTGATCGTATTCTTTCTTAATATGCCTTCTTTTACTGCACCAATCTTCAGCATGGCCTTCTGCGATTTAACGTTCAGCAGGCTTGTCTTTAGTTCTATCCTGTTGAGGCCTAGTGTTTCAAATCCATAACGCAACAAGAGAAATTTGCAATGTTTGTTAAAGCCAGAACCCTGCAGGGATGGGTGAATCCATGTCCATCCGATCTCCAGTTTTTTATGGGCAAATTCAATATTGCCATAGCGGGTGCTGCCAACATATTGCTGCTGCTGTTTACTGTAGTAAGCAAAAGGGTAGGATCTTTTATTCTTTTTTTCTTCCATTGCAGTGTCGAAATATTTCCGGAAAGCTTCCCTTGAATTTATTTTAGCAACCGTAAATAACCAGAGTGATGCTTCCATAGCCACCGGCAGCAATAATTCAAAATGTTTTTCCTGTAAGGGTTCAATCCGCACCCATTCATCTTCTAGGATAATATCCTGTTCAAAAAAACTGTCTGTTATCATTTTATTTCTTTTATCATGTTGGCTACAATCTTATCAATGGGCAAACTCACGGTATCATCAGAAAAATCTTCCCAATCCACAAAACGGAATGTTTCTGTTTCACCGGTATCTTCATACATCTTTAATTGCTGTGCATCAAAGTCGAATGTTTTTGTACGCAACGGAACCGTTATCGGCTCCAGCGCTTCAGCATAATAATAAATGGAAATGATCTGGTGCCCGGGATTAAAAGCGCTTTGCTGGTAAAAATCGGTTGTGTAAATATGACCGGTAATTTTTACTTTCAGGTTCATCTCTTCCATAAATTCACGTGCCAGGCAATCCCGTGTGCCCTCGCCATACTCCAGCCCGCCGCCGGGAAATTTAGTATAGTATTGCTCCCGGATAAATTCATCGCTTACTAAAACCTGGCGTTTTTCATTTATCAATATGCCATAAACCCTGATGTTGAACATGCGGATTATCTTTTTATTCTTTTTGCATAATTACGTACCACAAATGCAAGTATGATGACCGACAGGATAACCGGCAGCCAGAAAGCCATATGGCTTTCCTTATATGGAATTGGAACGTTCATGCCGTAAATGCTGGCAATTAAAACCGGCACACTCAGGAAAATGGTGAGTGTAGTAAGCCGTTTTAAAACATCGTTCTGGTTATTGCTGATGATGCTGGCAAAGGCATCCAGTGTACTGTTAAGGATGGTGGTGTAGGTATTTGCCATTTCCAGCGCCTGCGATGTTTCCACGATCAGGTCTTCCAGCAGGTCTTTCTCTTCCTCATTTAGCCTTAGCACATTGGTGCGGCTTATCTTCATCATCAGCAGTTCATTGCTGCGCAGTGCAGTAAGAAAATACACAAAACTTTTTTGAATGCGCATCAGCTGCAGTAATTCTTCATTGCGGTTACTGTCGTACAATTTTTGTTCAAGACTGGTACGGCGGGTATTAATCTCTTTTAAATAGTCCTGGAAATTACTGGTGATCTTTTCAAATATTTTCAGCACCATCATATTCATCCGGTCGGGGTTGCGGTGCTGGAAACTGTTCAGGAATTTTTTAATGGCTTCATTTTCGAATGAGTTAACCGTAACGATCTGGTTATGGGTAAGTATGATACAAATAGGAATGGTTATATAAAAAGCATCGCTCAGGTTGAAGGAATTATTTTCGGTTGGTGTTTTAATTACGATGAGTTTTACATCATCATCAATTTCATAACGGCTGCGTTCATCAATATCCAGTGAGTCTTTTAAAAAGTCAATGGGGATATTCATGGTACTGCTCAGTTCTGTAAACTCTTCCTGCTTAAGCGGTGGCAGCACATTAACCCAAACTGCATTTTCAGCCTTATCAATAGCAATGGTCTGCTGGTCTGTATTTTTAAAGTACTGGATCATGGGATAAGGTTAAATTTTTTGGATAGCAGCTAAATGATGTTTGGTATGAAAAACAGTAAAGTAACAAAGCTCCCTTAAGGTTATGCGGCCAAGCAGCGGATGTTTTACAAGGTAATTATCCAGGTCTTTTTCTGATCTTTTATATTTCAGCATCCTGATGAATTTTTCTGTTGCTTTATTCCACTTATCCAGTAATCTTTGCCTGCCGTATTTAAACTCGATAGGTTTGGGTACAAATCTTGCACTGGCCCGTCCGCCTTCGCTTAGTTTTTTATAATATTTTGTTTTCACATCTTCAAAACTTCTCGATTCCCTGTTTGGTGTTCCGCCGATCCATCTTACCAGGAATTTAGGTAATGAGAAGGCAAGGGTAGTGGTGTTGGTTGAAATGATCAGGTGCTGAATATTTTCTGCAGCCGACCATTTTTCGCCCGGCTTTTTAAACAGCAGGTTTTCATCCATACCGGCGGCGAATGCTGAAAACGATTTAAATGCATCTTCAGCCGCCTCAATGATCTCAGTTTTTGTCATATTTCAATTTCGCCTTTATATACAAGTTCTGCCGGACCGCAAAGCCAGATGTTTTCAAAATGCTGATCATCTATCCTGTCAAACTCCACACTTAAATTACCCCCCGGTGTTTTTACTTCCACCCGGTTAAAACCGTTTTCGTTATGTGCAAACATCAGTGCTGATGCGGTTACCCCGGTACCGCAACTCATAGTTTCATCTTCCACACCACGTTCATAAGTACGTACAAAAATCCCATCCTCATCAGTTGATTCTGCAAAATTTACATTGATGCCTTCTTCTTCAAATTGTTTGCTATGCCTGATATCACTACCCGTTTCATGCACATCAATATCTTCTACATTACTGGCAAATTTTACAAAATGAGGTGATCCGGTATTTAAAATGGCATGTCCGTTATGGTATTCCACTGAATATACGTCCTGCATTTTTATACGGATAATATTGTTCATGTCAATTTCCGCCTGGTGTTTACCATCACTGGCCACAAAATAGTAATTGCTTTTAAGCATGCCCTGCTGGCTGGCAAATTTAACCAGGCACCTGCTTCCATTACCACACATGCTGCCTTTATTTCCATCAGCGTTGTAATAGATCATTTCAAAATCAAAATACTTTTTTTTGTTCAGTAATATCAGGCCGTCGCCGCCAATGCCAAACCTGCGGTTGCATAAATGGTTTACCTGTTTTGCAGTCAGTTCATCGTATCGGTTATCCCTGTTATCAAGTATTACAAAATCGTTTCCTGTTCCCTGGTATTTAAAAAATTCTATTTTCATAGTTAAAGCGTTGAATCTGCTAATATATTTAAAGATCGTTTAATTAAATTTTCAACTGCCAGCCCGCCGTCTTTCGAAAATTCTTTGCTGATGCGGTTGGCAACAATGGCACTCAGGCTCAGGCAATGATGACCCAGCGATTTCCCCAAACCATAAATGGCCGATGTTTCCATTTCAAAATTAGTTATCCTGTTATTACCAAACCGAAAATTTGTGAGATTATCAATCAAATTCGGGTTTCCTAAACCCAGGCGGAGTATTCTTCCCTGCGGCCCATAGAACCCGGGACAGGTAACTGTAATGCCCTGGTAATAATTTTCGGTGAAATGTTTGAGCAGGGCAGGGCTTGCCATATAAATATAGGGCGATATTTTTCCTGTGCTTAATTGTGTATGCGTACTGAACGCATGTATCAGTTGTTTTTCTTCTTCATTATTTTCGTTTCGGTAAAAATGCATCAGGTTATCCAGCCCAAGGCCATGTGTGCTGGCTACAAAACTATCAACAGGAATATCTTTTTGCAGTGAACCCGATGTGCCAAAGCGGATAATATTGAGGCAGGTCAGTTTTTCTTTAATGAGCCGGGTTTCAAAATCAATATTCACCAGGGCATCCAGTTCATTTAAAACAATATCAATATTATCAGGGCCAATACCGGTGCTTACACAACTGATCCTTTTTTTACCGATAAAGCCTGTATGCGTTACAAATTCCCGGTGGTTATGCTGATATTCAATTTTGTCGAAATGTTTACTTACTTCCTTTACCCTGTCCGGGTCTCCAACAGTAATGATGGTTTTTGCTATTTCTTCGGGACGGCAATTTAAATGATACACAGCGCCCCGGTCGTTTATGATCAGTTCCGATTCAGCAATCCGGCTCATATTTTATGATTTAGAATTGGGTTGTGTAATTTTCTTTAAAATTACCCTATTTTTGCACTTGTAAAAAATGAAATGAAGATTAGTCTTCATTTTTAATTTATAAATGGTCCTGTAGCCGAGTGGTTAGGCAAAGCTCTGCAAAAGCTTCTACACCGGTTCGAATCCGGTCGGGACCTCAAAACGGGTTGCATTTGCAACCCGTTTTTTTTGCCATAAGTTTCCTGCTTACCAAAACCACGACTCACCCCCCGCTAATAACATTTCATACAATCTCCGCTGGCCTGCAGCCAACAGCAGGAATATTTTTGTGTAATAATTATTATTAAAAACTAAAATCAGTAAAAGATGAAACTGGCAATATTAATATTTGGCTTATTTATTACAGGGCTTATTACACTTACAGATTCGGGTGCAAATATTGGCGGCACCTGGGTAATGCAGGCTGATAAAGTTTTATATAGTCCTCCGGTAATGCATATAGAAATGGGAGAGGGTATCTGGCAGGGAACAATTGATATTCCTGAACAGGAGGTTTATGGTAAAGCAATTCACTCCATCAGGGTAAAGCAAGACAGTGTTTTTATTACTATTTATAAAGATGGACCGGTTATAAATGCTGCATTGATTAAGGATAGTGCAATTGTGGGTATAATGCCGGTTGAAGGAAGGGCAGACAAACTGAGATTTAATAAAGTAAAATAGTTATATCCCACAATTCATACACGGCTTTATACAATTTATACATAAGCCAATTGACGGCAGGTATTGGGGTTTATATCTTGCCTTAAAATTAATTAACAGGCTGCCAACAGCTAATAACAAAAAAATTATCAATTATGCGTAACACATTTTTTTTACTCTTTTTTTTTACTGCAGCTATTACAACTTTTGTAATCTCCTGCGATAATAATAAGGCCAACAGCAACGAATCAACTGCTGTTATCAGTAACGACAGCCTGATAAAACGAGGCGCTTATTTAGTAAATGCCATCGGTTGTGATGACTGCCATTCGCCAAAACGTATGGGCGAACATGAACCTGAGGTCATTCCTGAACTCCGTTTCTCAGGCTATCCTTCCACCAGGCCGGTGTTAAAGGCCGATACCAATAATATTAAAAATGGCTGGGCATCTTTTGGGCCCGATTTTACCAATACTGTTGGTCCCTGGGGTATGTCGTTTGCGGCTAATATTACCAGTGATGATACCGGAATTGGAACCTGGACAGAGCAGCAATTCTTTAAAGCCATACGTGAAGGAAAATATAAGGGCCTGGACGGAAGCCGTAATTTATTACCGCCAATGCCCTGGTTTATGTATAAAAACATGAACGATCATGATATCCGGTCAATCTTTGCGTTCTTAAAATCTACCAAACCGGTTGAAAATATTGTGCCTGCTCCAAAGCAGTTCGCCGACTTATAAACCATGAAAACAACAAAATAAATAAAAGTCTCTCTGTAAGGAGAGATTTTTATTTTTAAATAAGTTGAAACATGAGAATTTACAATTCATACAGGCTTTTCCTCAATTCATACGGGAGTACACCTGGCTCAACGCACAACCACTGAATTGAAATAAAAAAGATTGTAAATTGTAGTAGGGCTGTATTTTTTTATAACCGGTTTTACCAATACCGGCAAAAAAGCATACAAATGAATAACTATTGCTGATGAAATGGCTGCCACAATATACCAGGAAAGACCTGCTGATATACGCCATCAATATGCCGTTCATTGTTATATTGATCAACTGCCTGCTGTTTGGCAAACGGTTTTTTACCGAACCAAAAATCTTATTCCTTTCAGGATTTATAGTACTGGTTATTATGACGGTTATCTGGTTTTTGTTTACCTGGGTTGCTGTAACTGTACGAAACCGTTTTCCATCAAATAGTGAATTAAAGAAGCGGCTCATCATTACAATTTTACTGATTGGTATTATCCAGGCATTGGTAATGACCCTGTTCTTCCAGGGATTCAGCAGCTTTCATCTTTTTGAATACGAACTGAACGAAACCCGCTATTACTGGACCCTGGCAATTGGTTTTATGATCAACATCTTAATTACCATGTTGCATGAAGGGTTTGAAAGTTTTGAAAGATGGAAGACCATAATTAAAGAAACCGAACAGTTAAAGACTACCTATGCACAAAGCCAGTTGCTTGGTTTGAAAAGCCAGGTAAATCCACATTTTTTATTCAACAGTTTAAATTCACTTTCGAGCCTGATCAATGAAGACAGCGATAAAGCAGAAGATTTTTTAAATGAACTTACCAAGGTTTACCGCTACCTGTTGCGGAGCCAGGATGAAAAACTGGTAACACTGGGTACCGAGCTGCAATTCATCAGGTCGTATTTTTATTTACTGAAAACAAGATACCCCGAAAGGGTAGAGTTAAAAATAGAGGTAGATGAAGACGCAGCTAAAAAATATGTTTCTCCTTTTTTACTGCAAACAATTTTTGAGTATAGTTTTAACAACAATGCTTTTTTAAAAGAAAAGCCCTTGATATTTTTAATTGGTATTGATGCAGCAGGCAAGCTGCTTGTAAAAAATAACGTGCAGGAAAAACAAAATAATGTATTGACAGGTTTGGCGGGTATCAATAACCTGGCAGAAAAATATAAACTGCTCAGCGATGAACAGGTGTTGATTGAAAAAACAGCATCTTTATTTTCGGTAACAGTTCCGTTACTGAACGAGCCTCAAATTTTGAAATATGAAATTGGTTAAACCAAATAAAATAGAGTGGATCTGTTTTTTTGCGCTGATGCCTATAATAGCAGGAGGCTGCTGTTTTGTTTTGTTTGGTTCGGGCTGGTTTAACATATTAAATCTCTGGTTTTTTGGCTTCCTGTTCACTATGATTGTGGGTTTATTTATCTGGTATCTTGATGTGTTGTTTACCAGGCAGATTCATGATATGTTTGCTGCTTACAGTGACACCCTGAAAAGGCTGGTGGCTTTGCTCGCTAAACAGATATTAATTATTGCTTTGTCGGTAAGTCTTTTTTTAGGGGGCATCATGCAAATGCCAATAGAAGGTTTTCATGCCAGCATTTCCCAGTTCTGGATGTGCTTTGGAATTGCATTGGGTATCTCCTGCATTGCCATGATCATCTGGGAAGGCGATTATATTTTTAAGCAGTGGAAAGAAAGTATCTGCGAAAACGAAAAATACACCCAGTTGGGATTGCAGACCGAGTTTGATGTTTTAAAAAGCCAGGTAAACCCGCACTTTTTATTTAATTGTTTTAACACCTTATCATCTTTGATTACAGAAGATAAACAAAAGGCAGAAGTTTTTCTGGATGAGTTAAGTAAGGTTTACCGCTACCTTTTGCGTAATAACGAAGATGGGATGAGCAGCCTGAAAAATGAAATAAAATTTATAGGCTCATATTTTGAACTGTTGAAAACCAGGCATGGTGAAGCTATACAATTACAGCTTGATATTGACAAACGTTACGATGATTACCTGCTGCCCTCACTCAGTTTGCAACTGCTGGTTGAAAATGCGGTGAAACATAATTCGTTGTCGAAAAATTACCCGCTTAACATAGAAGTGTTTACCACCGCCGGCAATAAACTTATTGTAAATAATAATGTACAGTGCAGGGCGCAAAAAGCGCCATCTGGAAAAGTTGGACTTAAGAATATCAGCATGAAGTACGAACTGATACGACAGCCGGGATTCCAGGTGATGAACGACGGAAAGAATTTTACAGCTGTGTTACCATTGATCTGGAATAAAATAAAAATTGAACAACCTGTTACTTAAAAAATAAAACTGACAATTATGAAACTACTTATCATTGAAGATGAAGAACTGGCAGTAAAAAAACTGCATAAAATGCTTATCAGCCTTGATAAGAATATTGAAGTGATTGCCAGCCTGGACAGCATCGCCTCATCAGTTGAGTGGCTGCAGAACAACGAGGCTCCCGACCTGATATTGATGGATATTGAATTACTGGATGGTCAGAGTTTTGAAATTTTTAACCAGGTGGAAGTGAAGAGCCCGGTAATTTTCACCACATCGTACGATGAATATGCTTTAAAGGCATTTAAGGTAAACAGTGTTGATTATTTATTGAAACCCATACAAAAAGAAGACCTGGCTGCTGCCATGGAGAAGTATAAAAAAATATTTGCCGCTGCTGCAGGTCCGGCACCCATAAATATGGATGTATTGGTTAAGGAACTGCAGCAAAAACTGCAGCCCAAAGAGTTCCGCAAAAGATTTCTGGTTAAGAATGTACAAAAACTGGTATCGGTTGAAACGGAAGACATTGCTTATTTCTACAGTGATGGCCGCCTCAATTTTTTTAAAACCACCGACAATAAAAAGTTTGTAGTTGATTATACCATGGATGAAATGGAAGATATGCTAGACTCTGAAAAATATTTCCGTATCAGCCGTTCCTTTTATGTTTCTATAAACAGTGTTGATCAGATACATGATTATTTTGGCAACCGCCTTATGCTGACTTTAAAACCTGCAGTGGATAAGGAAGCATTGGTAAGCCGTGAAAAAGTTACTGAGTTTAAAAAGTGGATGGGTAAATAAAACTTACTGCACGGGTATTATCAACACGATATTGGTCCCGTTTTTTTCAAGCTGTATATCCAGTTCGGCATTAATATTTGCTGCATGAAGTTTCATGTCGCCGGTGCATTTTAAAATATTGGGATCGGTATTTTTAAATGCAGCGTTACCCTGCATGGTAAGTTCGAGGATGTTTTTGTGGTAATAGATGTTTACAAGTACTTTTTTTGCGCCAGCATGTTGCACAATACATCTTAATGCCGATTTAAAGATGAAAAAGAAGCCATGTCTTAATTTCATATCCAGCTTCATGTCGTTTACGGCTTTATCTGTTTGCATGTCAATTTCCGCTTCATGCCGGTTGCGTAAAGCATCAATAAATTCGTCCATACGCAGCATGGTTTTTTCCATATTGTCGTTTCGGGGGTCAATCACCCATAGCATATCATCCATGGCAATGATCATGTCGTTGCTTTTATCGCTGATCTGTTCAATCAGTTCTTTTGATTTGCTGATGTCTTTATCAACCTTCATCCTGGCCATTTCACTTAACAGGTTAATATTATTAAGTTCGGTGTTCACATCGTCGTGCAGGCTGAGGGCTATATCTGTTCTCAGTTTTTGCGTTGCCCGTATCCGAAGCAATCGCTCCCTGTCGGCCAGGTAAAAAATTCCAATGCCGCTTAAGATAAGCAAACCATAAAACCACCACGATTTCCAGAAAGGCGGAACAATTTTGATTGTAAGGTTTGTAATTGCCGATTCTTTTCCAGTTGCGGTAATGGTTTTTGTTTTAAATGTATACGTGCCGGGAGGTAAAAAACTGTACGTTATTTTATGTGTTGTTGTGTTCAGCCATTTATCGTCCAGCCCTTCCATCATGTACATCACAGCATGATCATCCTGGTATGAGAATGTGGCAAGATCAATAGAAAAAGAATTTTTGAAGTAAGGGAGTGTAATACTGTTGAGAGCAAGCAAAGAATCAACCAGCAGCGGCTGACCGGCAACAGCAAACCCTGAAATACTTACTGGGATTGCTTTATCGGTTATTTTTATTTTCGCAGGATCAAAAACGAGGATATCTGTTGTGGTTCCCAATAAAATCCTTCCATCTTTCAGCACTGCCGAAGCATTGATCTGAAAATGGTTGTTGGCAATACCATCTTCTTCCCCAAAATATAAAAACGTCCTTTCCCCTAATTTCATCCGGCAAAGATTATCGGAATAAGCAAGCCAGATAAACCCCTCTTTGTCTCTTACAATGTTTGATAAGGATGAGTATTCACTTTCCTTGCCGGTATTAATAACGGATATTGTATTTGTTTTTGTATTCAGCATATTCAATCCCCTGCTGACAATTAAAAACAGGCTGTCGTTATACTTCAGAATATCATTGGCACCTCCGCTTTGTAAACGTGAACCTCCCGGCGATTCCTCATCATAATGATTAGCAATACTTCCATCCTGTACATTAAGTTTGTATAAACCATGCCTGTCGGTACACACCCATATAAAACCTGCATTATCGGTAATCAGCTTTGTTATACGGCCTTTTAACTGTTGCATTACTTTAAAGGAATTTGCAGTATCACGCCAGTTGCCATTCACACATTTTACAATGGCACCGTATTGGGTACCCATCCACATATTGCCGCTGTTGTCTTCAATTACCTGCCTTACCGTCCTGTTATCAAAAACCGATAATTTTAATTCTGTCGTTTTTTTTGTTTGAGGCGACCAGATGCGTACACTTCCTCCCTGCATGGCAATCCATATCTCTCCGTTTTTTCTTTCATACATATCCCATCCTGCAAAACCATCATTTTGTTTTGGCGAACTGATAAACGGATTGGCAGCTATATTAAAATCCGCATCGTATGCAAAAATGCCCTGCCCCCAGGTGCTGGCATAAATATTACCATTCTTCTCTTGCAGCAGAGCATCTACTGAATTTTTATAAACGGTCTGGTCATTTGCCCTTTTATTTGCCAGGTTATTGAAAATCTGCCGGCCGGGATTAAACATGAAAAGCCCATTGGTACTGGATATCCATATATTGGCATCCTTATCTTCAAACAGGTTATAAATGTGTTCAAGTCCTATACCTTTTACATCCAGGTATTCATTGCGTACATCTTCAAATATTTTTTTTTCTTCGTTGAATTTTGCAAACAGCGAAGTTCCGTACAACCAGATATCGCCATTCTTTTGTTCTAAGAATCCATTAATGGAATGATAAGAACCTGAGGCAATATCAATACTTTTTTTATGCGTAGTCCAACTTCTGTCAGCAGGGTTGTAACAATAAACATAGGGTCCGGGCTCTGGTTTGGCTTCAACCCACAGGTCAAACCATATCCTCCCTTTTGAATCGGTGAATATATGTCCCGGACCTGAGGCTTTTTGCCCGGTAAGTAAATTGTTTATGGATTTAAGAAAGGGATCATTGTTGTTCAGTGCCCATTGCTTTGCCGGTTCATTATATATTCCAAAGCCCTTTTCCGTTGTTAGCAGGTAATTGTTTTTTTGTTTGCCCTGCGTAATATCCAGCACTTTGATACTGTCACTAAGTTTGATGATATTATTGGCAGCGGAAAATTCATTCTTTTTTTCATTGTACGTCAATACACCGTAGTTCTGAACAGAAAAATAAATAGTTCCGTTTTCATCTTCCTGAAAACGAACCATATTGTTCTTTTTGAATTCGGCAGGTATGATAATATTTGCAGGGCTGAATTTAAAATTGGAGGTATTTAAAATGCCGACCTTATTGCCAAAAAACAGCACCCAAAGCCTTCCTTTTTTATCAATATGCAAACCACCTATTTCGTTTGCCGGCAGCGAGTTTTTATCATTACTGTTGTGTTGTAAAGTAATGAACCGCTTACCGTCACAACGCTGGAGCCCCCTGTCGGTAGCTATCCAGATATAACCCTGTTTGTCCTGCACAACGGCAAAAGCCATATCTGCAACTAGTCCGTTTATTTTTCCGTAGCGTTTATAAATATATTTTTTTTGCTGCGCCTGAATACCGACGCTGCAAAGCCACAAAGTAGTGAATATAATAAACTTTAAAATTTTGCCAGGCATAACAGGGTCAAATATAGAGCAGATTCTGAATAATAGTACAGCTGTTTTGCAGTTTTTTGACCACATTTATTTAAACAACCAATTCTCTTTTTCAATTCATCCTGTCTTCTGCTCAATTCAGGTAAGATCCGGTTTGTTTCCGGTAACAACATTAATAATCTTGTAAATGATTTATGATGGAAATACAGATTTTTTAACATAATTGTTTTTTATGCAATTGAGAACCGATTTCAATAAACCTGCCTTAGAGCCAGCCCGGGAGCATATTACAGGCAAAGTATTTAACAGCGGGATTACAGAATGCTGCAACCGGGATTTATTCTGTACAGGATCAAAAATAATACTTCAGGGTAATACCTGGTATGCGGAAAAAGAATATCCTGTATTTACTGATACTTTAAGCAATAGAAAACGGAGGAAGCGATATAGCAGTTAATTTATTCTGAAAGTTGTAATAAGATTAATTTTGTTTTTATGTTGTTTATTTGTGTTTGCAGGTAAATGACCCCGAAAACAAATTGGAAATTCAAAATAATAATAATGAAAAAACTAATTGCTTCGGCTGTGCTGCTGTTTACTTTTTTTTTGGGCGCTGCACAACCACCTGCTGCATTAACAGCATCAGAAAAAGTTTACGGCCTGTCAAAATTCTGGCAGGAAGTGAATTATAATTTTATTTACCTGGATAAGGTTGACAGGAAGTTGTGGGATAACAGGTACAAAGAACTTATATCCATTGTTCAAAACAGCAGGAACGATTATGAATATTACAGGGAACTGCAAAAATTCTGTGCTTTATTAAAGGATGGGCATACCAATATCTATTTTCCGCAAGGCCGGGGATTTGAAACGATGAATACCATGTTTGGAGATTACCGTTTATTTATTGAAAACATTGACGGGAAAGCAATAATAGTACGTACTAACTTAAGTAAGAAGAACGAGGTGCCGGTTGGCAGTGAGGTAATTGAAGTAAACGGAAAACTTACGGGTGAATATATAGCAGAATACGTTGCGCCTTATATTTCCTCTTCTACCGATTATGTACTTCAGGACCTGAGCATATCCTGGCTTTTAAAGGGGCTTGAAGGGGATACTTACAATATTAAAATTAAGAAGCCTGATGGACAGCTGCTCAGTTTATCCCTCACTCATAAAAGAACGGAGGAAAAAGAAGTATTTCCTCCGTTTGATTCGGACAGGAAGCTGCTTGACTTCTCCTGGAAAAAAAATCAAATTGCCTGTCTGTCATTAAATTCTTTTGATGATAAGAAAATAGACAGCTTATTTATTGAAATGTTGCCGGAACTATATAAAGCTAAAGGTATAGTCATTGATCTTCGATATAATGGTGGAGGGAATACAGGAATTGGTACTGCCATTTTACAATATCTTACAAATGATACGATACTATTTGGATCGAAAAGCAGAAGCAGGCAACATATCCCGTCTTATAAAGCCTGGGGAAAATTTATGAGTCCTGAAGATACTGCAAACAGTGAATGGGCAAAAAAAGCCTGGCTCTATTTTAACGACAGGTACTATTATGATTTTGATTATGAAGCCGATACAATCAGGCTGAATGCAAAGCGGATTGTTGTGCCAACTGTAATTTTAATAGGGCACAATACAGCATCAGCTGCAGAAGATTTTTTAATTTATGCAGATAATCAAAAGCACATGATAAAAATCGGCGAAAATACTTTTGGCAGCACCGGCCAGCCATATATGTTCAGTCTTCCGGGAGGAGGCTCAGCTAGGGTTTGTACAAAACAGGATACTTATCCCGACGGAAGAGAATTTGTTGGCTATGGTATTAAACCCGATATAGAAGTTAAACCAACACTGGCTGATTATCTTCAAAAGAAAGATCCTGCTTTAAATAAAGCAATGGAATACCTGGTACATAAACTCCAATAAACATTATCCAATCTGGTATGTAAATAATCTATATTTTACTGCAATACATATTATCAACAGAACGTTGACAGCAGGAATTTCCTCAAATTAATATTGAGAGCGGGTGTTATCCCGGATCTCCATCCAGCCCAATACGCAGCTCATACAGTCATCAGTACAATCTATACAAACTGCTCTTTCCTCCAGGAGAAATCTGTTGCAATTTTACATCTGTAACAAATAAATTAATAACAATAAAACTTTTTTAAAATGAAAAAGCTAAAGTTTTCAATGCAGGTAATGGTATTGCTGCTGGCATTCCCAACATGGTTTTATGCAGAAATGAAGCATGCTGACCGATCAGTTATCAACAGTCAGAAGATTCACCAGGATTCTGTGCAGGTAAAAAAAGCAGCTGCTGAAAAAAAACAACCTGTTGATAGTGAAATAACAACAGGCATAACAGCAGATCACGCTATTGTATGTAATTAACCGTTTTTAAATCTAAAGCAATGAAAAAAACACTTGCAGAAAGAATGGTCACCAGGCTGCGTATTTGTATTGCAGCATTGCTGCTGGTTATACTCAGCTTGTTCCTTTTTTCTTTTACCTTGAAAAAAGTAAATGAAGAATTTATGAAACAGCTGGGTATAAGCCAGGCAACGGCAGATGATAAAATAACGGGCAGTTTGCTGAGCGGTTCACTGGATTATTATGGTATCAGTAACCTTAAGCATATTCTTTTTAATAACCGGGCTGCTGTTGTAAAGGATGTGGCGGCCTATGCTAAAAACTATGTAAACAGCAATGCTTTCAGGAAGAAATACAATCAGTTACGGGAAAATAATAAACCGGCTCCTGCACAACAGCCCGAACCGCCTGAAGAAATTCGTGCCTCCATGATAAAGATGGCCAGGGAGTTTGTACAGAGTTCTGAAGAGAATTTAAAAAAGGCGGGTCCGGATATGAAAAAGATATTTGAACAATCACTCGAAACTGCAAAAAAGAATCTGAAAGATGCCGAAGATCCCTATAATAAATCACTGAAGGCATACGGACAGAATTACGAAAGCATGAAAACCATGATGCAGCGATCTTATGATAACAGTATTAAAATCTGGGAAACTAAATATCCGGCAGATCATCTGCAGTATATAAAAGTTAAGCTGCAGGCTTTTCTTGAAGCAACCGCTGGTATTGATTTTAATGCACAGCTTGTTGAAAAGAACGGAAAGAAATACTTTGCCAATCCTGACTATGAAAGAAAGGGGAACAGGTGGAAACTGGCTTTTCGTGCAGGTAGGGATGCAGTTGAAGCAGGCAGGGCATTTGCAGGTCAGTGGATCAGTGAAATAAAATAAGCGGCATGACAATATAATTATAGTAAAGGTAAAAGCACTTATATCACGTAACTTTGTTCAGCTAAACCAGTTAAGCCTTTATTTAAAACTATGTTTGTAAAATATCTTCATGTACTGGGCATTATTGCCTGTATTACACTTGTCATTTCATGTTTTTTACCCTGGGTTCACTATGCTGATATTAATCAGACCTTTAATGGTTTTTACAGTTACAGGAACGAATATGGTAAGCCGGGAAAATTTCTGGTATTGCTGGCGTCTGTAACACTTGTATTTACTTTGCTGCCTAAAGTATGGGCAAAAAGGACTAACCTGTTCATTTGTGCATTGGCACTGGCTTATACCATCAAAACTTTTATACTTTTCAGTTCCTGCTACAATAATTACTGCCCTGAGAAACTTTTTGGTATTTACCTCATTGTAGCCTGTGCAGCAATTATGCTGGTTGCTTCGGGATTCCCCAAATTAAAACTTAGAGATAAAACTTATCAAAATCATTTTTTCTTTACTTCTTTAGCCCAGGCATCTTTTAAAGTAACCGTGCGGTTAAAAACCGGTTTGTCGTTGGTTGTGTCTTTATCTAAACAAAAATATCCTTTGCGTATAAACTGATAGCGGCTTTCTAATGTTGCTTCTTTCAGCGAAGTTTCAACTACTGCGTTGTTAATTATTTGTAATGAATCCGGATTGATCGTGTCTTTAAAATCTCCTTCCTCACCCAACGGGTTTTCTGATGTAAACAAACGATCGTACAATCGTACTTCCGCATTTACGGCATGTGCCGCACTAACCCAGTGAATGGTTCCTTTAACATGGATGCCGCTGGTATCGCTGCCACTCCTGCTTTCGGGAATGTAAGTACAATGTATTTCAGAAATTTTTCCATCAGCATCTTTTATAAAGCTTTCGCATTTTACAATATAGGCGCTCTTTAAACGAACCATGCTGCCGGGTGCAAGCCGGAACCATTTTTTTGCAGGCTCTTCCATAAAGTCTTCACGTTCTATCCAGAGTTCCCTTCCAAAAGGCAGGTTTCTTTTTCCCATATTTTCATCAGGCCCGTTTTCACTAACCAGTTCTTCTGTTTTTCCTGCATCGTAATTGCTGATGATGAGTTTAACAGGGTCAAGTACAGCCATAACCCGTAATGCTTTTTGATTCAGGTCTTCACGTAAACAAAACTCAAGCAGGCTAAGGTCAATAAAATTTTCTCTTTTGGCTACGCCGATCTTATCACAAAATGTGCGGATGCTTTCAGCTGTATATCCTTTCCGGCGGAAGGCGCTGAGTGTCGGCATACGTGGATCATCCCATCCTGTTACATGGCCTTCATTAACCAGTTGCAATAATTTTCTTTTGCTCATGACAGTATAGGTCATGTTAAGGCGGGCAAATTCATATTGATGAGAAGGAAAAATTTCCAGCTTTTCAATCAGCCAGTCGTATAATTCCCGGTGCGGAATAAACTCCAGCGTGCAGATGGAATGCGTGATGTTTTCAATGCTGTCGCTCTGGCCATGAGCAAAATCGTACATGGGGTAAATGCACCAGGTATCACCGGTGCGGTGATGATGTGCATGTTTGATGCGGTAGATGATCGGGTCTCTCATCAGCATATTCGTATGCTTCATATCAATTTTTGCACGCAATACTTTTTCACCGTCTTTATATTTGCCGGCTTTCATAGCAGTAAACAGGGTAAGGCTTTCCTCAATGCTGCGGCTTCTGTATTCATTGTCTCTCCCCGGTTCTGTTGGTGTACCTTTAAATGCTGCAATTTCCTCAGCAGTAGAATCATCTACATAAGCAAGTCCTTTATTGATGAGGTTAATGGCAAACTGGTAAAGCTTATCAAAATAATCAGAACTGTATAATTCTTCTGCCCAGTTAAATCCCAGCCAGCGTATATCATCTTTAATGCTGTCTACATATTCGGTTTCTTCAGTTACCGGGTTGGTATCATCAAAGCGGAGGTTAGTTTTACCGCCATATTTTAAACCCAAACCAAAGTTCAGGCAAATGCTTTTGGCATGACCGATATGTAAATAGCCATTAGGCTCAGGTGGAAAACGTGTAAGGATTGATTTGTATTTTCCTTTCTTAAGATCCTCTTCTATTATCTCCTCAATAAAGTTGAGGCTTTGTACAGCATCCCGTGGATTTTCTACGCTCATCATTTTTGTTTGAGGGGCAAATTTACGAAAAGAACAGGCAGAGAAAAAAAGTCATTTGGGGTTCAATTTACTTCGCTTAGAACAATGACTCAATGACAAATGACTTACTGCTGTTTCTTCAATTCTTCCAGCATCGTAATGATCTTATCTAACTTTTCAGTTTCAATTTTATTTAACTGTACTTGCAGGGATTCAATTTCCAGCTTGGCTTCAACATTTGTGTGGTAATCTTCCAGTGCCTGCAACCTGTCCCTTTCGCTCTGCCTGTTTTGCGCCATCATGATGATGGGGGCAGCGTATGCAGCCTGGGTGGAGAAGATAAGGTTAAGCAGGATGAACGGGTATACATCCCAATGTCGGATAAAACCAATCACATTCAGTGTCATCCAGATAATTACAAAAATTGTTTGTCCGATGATAAATGCCCAGGAGCCCATACCGTTTGCAACTGAATCGGCAATACGTTGTCCGAATGTTAAAGATTCTCTGTGTTTATCAAGCCATGTTTTTGCAGACATATACCGGAATTTAAATTTTAGGAATTAGAAAAGCCTTTTTATTATTACTGTAAATGTAAATAATAAAAAGGCCTCTTTGTTATTCTGACAGTGATTAGTCTGCCTGGTTTTATTTGATAGTCAACTTTAGTTTCAACGCCATCCAGATTCCTCCTGCGTCGGATTGACAGCTATGCTCTGCCCATATTCCTTAAATGAACAGTATGTGAAACTATAGCATGGCGCATTCTTCTGTACTCAATATATTTAATACCGTACTCTTCGCAGGTTTGTTTAATTATTTTGCTGATGGCAGGGTAGTGGATATGAGAGATCTTTGGAAACAGGTGATGCTCTATCTGGAAATTCAATCCGCCAACAAGCCATGAGATGAGTTTGTTTTTAGTGGCAAAATTTGCTGTGGTTTCAATCTGGTGAATAGCCCATTCGTTTTCAATCCTGTTGATATCAGCATCGGGAACAGGGAAGGATGTTTCCTCAACGGTATGTGCAAGTTGAAAAACAACACTTAAAACAAATCCTGCAAACATGGCAATGATAAGGAAACCAACAAGCCACTGCACAAATCCCAGCAACATAATAGGTAGCACAATCATCATAAAATAATAACCGGCTTTGGCTATCCAGAATGCAAAATGCTCAAATCTGCTCATTTTTTTAATGGCCACAGTACCAACTTTTTTGCTGAAATATTTTCTGTAGTCCGATTCGAAAACCCAAACCAGTAATAAAAGGGTATATAAAAACCAAACATAAATATGCTGAAAACGATGAATGAAATATTTCTTTTGAGAGCTGCACATCCTTAATAAGGGTTTAATTTCAATATCATCATCAACCCCGTCAATATTGGTATAGGTGTGGTGTATGATATTGTGTTTGTTGTTCCACATAATGCCACTGGCTCCCAGTGCATTTACTGAAAAAGCGGCTATCTTATTCCAGAATTTACTCTTACTGAAACTGCCATGGCCTCCATCGTGCATTACGTTAAAACCAATGGCTGCTGTTAAGCCTCCCATTACAAAGCACTCCAGTATGGCTACCCAGGTAACAGGTGTAAAAAACAAAACGTGTACATACAGGGCAACATAAATTGTCCAAAATAGAACAGCTTTGAAGTAGAGGCCAAAATTACCGTGTGCCGGCTTTTTGGATTCAGTGAAATAATTATTAACCCTTCTCTTGAGTTCCTGATGAAAAGTAGAGCCGTTTACATTTAAAAATTTAGGAGTAGCCATGTGTAACATTTGAAATTTTATTGTTAAGTATTTTCTTTAATTATTGCATCAAAATTTTTTAAGCCGATCATTTTTTCCGAGATAAACCCTTCGGCATATTTTACCCCGATCATTTTTCCAAACCATTTGTGCCTGTAAATGACACTGTCCAGAAAAGCAGGCGATGAAATATATGTTTCTGGCCCTTCCATCTCACTATTATGAAACTGTGTTTTATATGCTTTTATTGCCTCAATCTTCTGTTCAAAAACATTTGTTATATCAATTACAAAATCAGGTGTTAAAATCCTGTCCTGGATATACCTGAAAACGTATTTAGGCCTCCAGGCTTCTTGTGTCTTTCCGTCTTTTGTAGTTTCTATCTTCTTTAATCCTGAAAGAAAAGCTGCATCTGCAACCAGTTTTGAAGAACGCCCATGATCAGGATGGCGGTCTTCGGGGGCATTGCATAAAATGATCTCCGGTTGATAGGCTCTTAAAGCAGCAATTATCATTTTTTGGTGATCGGCATCATTATTAAAAAAACCATCAGCCATTCCCAGGTTATCCCTGATATCCACGCCCAGGATCTTCGCCGCATCAGCAGCTTCCTGCATCCTCGTTTCCGCTGTTCCCCTGGTACCTAATTCACCTTCTGTAAGATCAATGATACCGGTCTTTTTTCCATTATTTTTTTCTACCAGTAAAGCACCTGCACAACTTAACTCCACATCATCCGGATGTACCCCAAAAGCAAGTATATCTAACTTCATTTGTGCTTTAAAAATTTCTGGCTGCAAATTAACGTATTTAAACCACAATGGTTGTAGAAGTAGAGCGATAACGCCCTCATTTGCATAGTTATTAACAATAAAAAACGAAAAGTGAAGAAAATCAGCGAATTAGTGATAGAATTCAGGAAGATATGCAGTTATTCAATTGTTTTAATTTTAGGCCGGCTTACGGTGTATGGATAACCATACATCCAGCAAACTTCCCGTACAATATTTTCCATTTCAAGATCATCGCCTTCGGGCTCGTAAGGTTGTTTTAAATTACTGCTGAAAAAGAAGGCAACCGTTTGGTAAAAACGGGCTGTTAAACCACCCTTATATTCTTTAATAATTTCGTAACAGTTATTCCCGGTTTCCCGGTTTATCAGTTTCATTAATACCCTGCCCTGGTATATCGATAAATTAGTCAACGGATCGGTGAATTCTTTCTTCAGCTCTTTTTCCCTGGAACGGATATATTTTCTTCTTTCTGATTTGTCGGTAACATTGGTGAGCTTAAGGTTGATGTCATTCAGTACGGCACCAGCTCTTACGGCATAGGGATAGGTTACCATTATTGCATTTTTCAGCCTTGTTCTTTTGGCTCTTACTTCGTTGGATAAATGCGAATAAAAAGCAACATCCGACAATGTTTTGGCTTCAATTGTATCGCCATCATATATCACTGCATAGGTCAAAATGGTATCCTTCTCATTAGTTTGTGCCTGTAATGAAAAACTTTTTGCGGTTAACAAAACCACAAAAAACAGGGTATTTCTTTTATGACATATGAAGCGCATTAGCGGATACATATTGTAAATTTACTACTAAGACTAATATTTAATACAATTTGATGCTTAAGGTAACCATAAAATTTGCTGTTTATTGTGCAATATTTTGGGTTTGTGGCTGTAATGCGCCGGAAACCGGGCCTTCTGAACAGGAAATACAGCATTATAATGATTCAGTTTCGGAACTGAGGATTGATTCCGCTTACCGGGAAATTAAAATGGCCTGCGACACCATGATGGTTTACCAGGTTCCAAAAATGGTAGATTCTTTATTAAAAGACAGCGCCTTACTGCAGAGTTTTTTCGACAGCAATAATATTTATATTGATGCCGATAAAAAAACAGAAAAAGTGATCAGGCAGTTAAAGGCTGATTGTGATTCTAGTTTGCTAAAAGAAACATATAGAAGAGCCCGGCTGCAGCAGAAATTAAAGCCAAAGCAGCATACAAAGGCGAAAGTTTAGCCCGCTTAATAGCGCTCATGATAATGCCAAGCGCCATAATGATCAACCCCAGCCATACTAAATTGATATAAGGGAATACATATGCTTTAAGCGTAACATATTCAATTATTTTATCCGATTCTTTGATACCGATCTTTATTTTTTTATTATCGGTTACGCCGGCAAATTTTACATACAGGTTTTGAGCATACACGGTATCATCTACCTGGTTAACGCCAAACTGATCAATCTGAATCAGGGGCATGGCTTTGTAATGCATACTGTCTTTGCTGATAAGTGTAATATCTGCCATCAGAGCAGCATCGGTTGGTTTAAAATGATACTTTTCGTTATGCGGATTTTTTACCACACTATTCAGGATGATGATGCCATTACTGTAAAAAGCCGTATCTCCTTCGGCCATTTCTTTTATTTTAAACTGCGCAGTATCTTCTTCTTTATTATTTACGGCATAGGAAATGTAGGTAAAGACATCCTTACCAAGATAAGCCTTGGTATCCGGATTACTGCTCATGTTATTGTCCTTCATGATATACACATCGGGCCACAAGGTAAACTGCTCAATAATTTTTTGTGATGCTTTATCTTTTCTTTGAAACTGCAATTCATAAAAGCGACGGCCTTTTTCATTTCCAAATGAATCCCGCAGGTACGTAACTTCATACGGGCCCATAGAAGCAGGCACCTGGCGGATGAGCGTAAGATTTTCCAAAGGATTGTCCGTCTCTTTGGTCATAGGATCTTTACCGGATATTTGTAAGTTGATACCGTTTGCCCTGCTGCTGCTGATCACTTCTTTATTGCTGGAAGAAATTAAGATACCGACAAGCATCAATGCAAAACCAAGATGAGCAATTGAGCCACCGGCAGCTTTTAATTTCCCGTTTAAACCTGTCCAGATATAAGCAGCGTTGGCAATTACAGAATAGATAGCAGCAAATAGGGCAACATATGCAGCACCTAAAAATCCTGCACCCATTTTATAATAAGTAAGCGGATAGAAAACAGAAAGCAATAGTGTGATTACCGCAGCTGCTAAAGTTGGTAATGCGATCTTTTTTAAAATATAGGACGATGCTGTTTTCTTGTATTTGAAATATTGTGTTATGGCACTGAGTAAACCAATGATGATTGCAACGAGTATGACCACTTTGTTATAAGAAAATTCAACATTCTCCGGAGGGGCAATGCTGGTTCCAAAAATTTTGTTATAAACCGGTGCCGAAGTTTTTGCTATGATAAAGATGGCGGTTAAAAAGAAAACCAGTGAGCCGATAAACATCCAGAACTCCCGGGAGTTTGTATTTTCTTCTTTTTGCTCAGCGGGCATCTTTTTTAAATTGGAGATAAGCAAACCGAGTGATGGTAATGTAAAGGCTGCTACAAAAAGCAGTATCATTACATTAATTGCTTTGCCTGCATCGGTAAAAGCATGTACAGATGTATCACCCAATACACCAGTACGGGTTAAAAATGTTGAATAGAGGATGAAAATAAAAGTAAGGAATACAAAAAGATAACTGGCTTTTAAAGAATGACTGGTTGCTTTGTAAATAACCATGGTATGTAACCCTGCAATTAAGATCAGCCAGGGTACCAATGATGCATTTTCTACCGGGTCCCATGCCCAGTAGCCGCCAAAAGACAGCGATTCATAAGCCCATTTTCCTCCCATCATGATACCAACACCCAGCACACAGGCACTGAACAAAGCCCAGGGCAGGGCAGGGGTTATCCAGTCGCCAAAGCGTTTGGTTTGTATACCTGCATAAGCAAATGCAAATGGAATGATGGTTGATGCAAATCCTAAAAATAAAATGGGCGGGTGAATCACCATCCAGTAATTACGGAGTAAAACGTTTAGGCCAACGCCATCTTTAATAAAGGTTAAATAATTGGGCTGGCTGAAAATTGGTCCGGTAATTTCATCCCTTGTTAAAGTAAATGGGCTGCTGCCCAATCTTACATCGCCAGCATACAGCCCCAATAACATCATCAATAAAAAGAATTGTGCAAGACTGATTACCGTCATTACAGGCGCTTCCCATTCTTTTGATTTGAACATGATGAAGATACCCAGTACACTATGCCAGATAGTCCATAATAAAAAACTTCCTTCCTGGCCTTCCCAGATACATGCTAATAAATATTTAGGTTCAAGTTCTTTGGATGCATGCTTATAAGCATACATGTATTCAAAGTAATGATTGGCGCAGATGTAAAAAATGGTTACGAAAATAATTACTGCAGAAATAAGTTGTGTTGTAAAAGCAAGTCTTGCAAAATTGAGCCAGGATTTTTTTTCTGAAAGATCAGTCTTACGGCTGGCCGTAAAAAAAGCGATGGTTGATATGATGGATGCAACAAAAGCTAGTAATACAAAAAAATGTCCTATCTGTCCCGGTAGTAAGTGTTCGCCTTCAAACTGCATTATCTGTAATTATTAATAAGTTGAATCCTGTTGGTTGGTAATAGTCTTTTCTAATTGCTGTTTATCATCTTTATATTTACTGGGGCATTTAAGCAGAATGTCATTGCACTCAAAATGATCGGCCTGCATTTTCCCTTTCATTACAATCCTTTCACTTTTTTCCAGGTCGGTTGGTTTGCTGTTGTGAAAAATAACTTTTGTTTTTCCACCCAGGCTGTCCACAGCATAGAATGACAGGTAATTGGGATTGTTTATGGCGTCGTAAACAATAGGTTCAGTCTTATCAAGTTTTGCAATAAGATGTACATATTTGCCCTGCTTTTCTTTTGCCGAACTTATGGTATCATAAGTTGAGAAATCTCCGGCTGAAAACACGATGAGTGCAACAATGAGTGCGGCAATGGCAACAAGGAAAATGATATGTGTCCTTTTCATAGTAAAATTTTCGCTGCAAAGATAATTCAAATGAATGTTTTTGGGTTCTATTTGTTTAATTATTTAAAGAGAACGTATTTTACAGTTAAATAGGAATTATTGTTCATAAAACGAATATATAAGGATTGGCGGCTGCTGTTCTGGATACTGATTGTATTCATGGTGGCGCAGGCGTTTTTTATGGCCAAGGGTATCCAGAATGTACCTTTCTTTTTATATCATATGTACAGCAGGGATCATCAACCGGTCGATTCAACAGCTGTTTACCTGATTAAAACACCTGATGGTTATTTCAATCATAAAAAATATAGTAACCGTGTGCAGGAAATGTTGATGAATCCTGTTTCTTATTATGTGAGCCTTAAACAAAACGGGGATGGGATCAATGAATCAATTAAAAAAAGATTTTCAAATCTTGTAAATGCTACCGGGTATAAAAACCTGCAGGGGCAGCTGAGTAATGATAGTATATCCATTTCAAAATTTCCGGCATGGTGGGGCAGGTATTTTCAAATTGTATCAAAAACCAAATACGATTCCGTATCTGTTGTAAAATCGTTTGTATATTCAAAAGCCCCCTTCCATAAATCCGAAACTGACTCTTTAATATTTACCCTAAAATTACAATAACTGGAAACTCCGGCAACATACTATCCCCGGGAATTTATGGCCAGAGCGGTTTTTAGCTGGTTGTTTATCATTTTGGTTTATTTCTTTTTTAATAACAGCCTCCTGTCGCAGCTGCAGCAGCCGGTGTTAATTGCTCCGGGCAGCGACAATAGCTTTTGGTTACTGCATATACTTAACATCCCGCAATTTTTACTGCATCATTATTGGGCAGCATTGGTATTTGATATTGTGTTAACCTGCTCCTGTATCATTTGCATAATCATCCCTCAGCAAAGATTGTTTTGCCGGATCACTGTTATCGCTGTCTGGATATTATTTATTGCATATTCTTCGGCAGCGGGGAAACCCTATGCCCAGATCGGTTTCCTGTTAGCTCCCATTCCCTTCATTGTGTTAAGCAGTCAAAAATTCGGCATGCTCTGGAATCTCTTCAGGTATTGGGTTTGTTTTTTATATTTTACAGCAGGAATTTATAAGATCTATTATGGCGGATTTGGCTACAGCCATAATATGAGCAATATACTTTTACAGGATAATGCAGAGTGGTTTGTCTTTAACAGGGAAGGATTATCTTATAATATGATTCATTACCTGGTTGAAAATCATGGATTATCACAATGGTTTTACAGGATAGCAACATTTTTTGACCTGGCACTTATTATTGGTTTTTTTACAAAAAGATTTGATAAATGGTTGTTGACGGGCTTATTATTTTTTCATATCGGAAATTTCTTCCTTTTACATATCTCCTTTGTTGAGCAGTCGCTTATCTTTGCAGCGTTTTTACCCTGGCAAAAATGGGCCGGACCTAATCAAACAAATAAAACTGATGACTGACCTTTCGAATTTTGATCCCAACTCGGTTGGCAACCCCAACAACAATATTTTTGGTTTACCCTTTACAGAAGAGGAGGCGAGGCTGGTAATACTTCCAATACCCTGGGAAGTTACCGTAAGTTATAATGGTGGTACGGCAAGAGCACCCGAACATGTCTTCAATTCGAGCCTGCAGGTGGATTTGTTTGATGCAGATGTTAAAGACGGATGGAAGCAGGGATTCTATATGCGTCCTTACGATAAGAAGGTGTTGATGAAAAGTGATTACCTGCGTAAAGAAGCTGAGCTGTATATTAATTATATTTCACAGGGAGAAATTGTAGCCGATAATAAATTCATGTGCAAATCTCAAAAGGAGATTAATGAAGGCAGTGTTTTTTTGAACAACTGGGTTTTTGAACAAACAACTGAATTGCTCAATAAGGGAAAACTGGTTGCATTATTAGGTGGTGACCATAGTACTCCATTGGGGTTTTTTAAGGCCATTGCAGCAAAGCATGGCGACTTTGCGATTTTACAAATTGACGCTCACTGCGATTTTCGCAAAGCATATGAAGGATTCATTTATTCTCATGCATCAATCATGTACAATGCGCTGGAAGAAATTCCGCAAATTTCAAAAATTGTGCAGGTAGGTATCAGGGATTATTGCGAAGAGGAAGTTGACTACATGAATGCAAATAAGAACCGGGTGGCTACTTATTTTGATAAGCAGATAAAAAAGCGGCAATATGAAGGAGAAACCTGGAAGCAGATCGTGGATGAAATGATTGACCATTTACCGGAGAAAGTGTATATCAGTTTTGATATTGACGGGTTGGATCCAAAACTTTGTCCGCATACAGGAACACCGGTGCCGGGTGGTTTTGAAACAGAGCAGGTTTTTTATCTTTTTAAAAAAATAACAGACAGTGGCCGTAAATTTATCGGCTTCGATTTAAATGAAGTTGGAGTAAGCCATGATGAATGGGATGAGAATGTTGGCGCAAGGTGTTTATTTAAAATGTGCAATTTACTGGTTGCAGCAAACCCGGCCTGATGCATTATAATTTCACTTTAAAAGACAATAATGAAAAGGCATACCGTTCGTTTGTATGGTTTTTGTTTTTTCTGCATCTTGTGGCAGCAGCGGTTTTTGCATTGAATGAAGCTGATAAAAGTCTAAGACTGGGTATTTATATCTTACTTGGTTTTTATGTAATGATTACAGGTTTATACCTTCTGTTCCGTAAGCGCAAAAAAGCGTTTGAAACATTTAGTTTAACTATGGCTTTGTTCTATGCCAATTTCTGGCTCAGGCATGTTGGTGCGATTGCCTTAATAATTTTCGGGATAGTTTTTTTATTGGTAACAACAGTTCAGAATAAAAAAACAAAACTGCTGTTTACCGAAAACGGTGTTTATTTAACCAGGGTTTTTAAAACCGTTTTATATCCCTGGGATAAAATTGGGAATGTGGTCTTAAAAGATGATTTACTTACCATCGATTTTTTATCGAATAAATTAATACAGGCTGAAATAATTGCAGGAACTGAGCTGGCGGGTGAAGATGATTTTAACCTGTTTTGTAAGCAACAGCTGCAATACATTGCCTGATTTGTTTTTAGTAAATTGCTGTAGCGATAAAGAGAAATTTAACCGCCAACGGGGCTGATAGCCGCCGTCGGGGTTTTACACAACCCCGTCAGCGGTTGAAAAAAAATTAAGATGTTAACAGAAAGTCCATACATATTATATTCAGATGGGGAAGGAAATATTTTTGAAGATACTTCACTGTATGTAACCGGCCGCAGTGGCTGGGACGCACTGCCTGTGCCGGCTGATGAATGGATTGAATTGCCAACAGGCGGAAATTTGTATGAACTGCTGGGCCGCAAAGGAATTGGTATTGATGTGGAAACGGGAGAGATGCGTATTTGTGAAAAAGGATGGGCCGTTGCAGCTTTTATTCCACCTGCACACACAGGTTTATATATGGCTGCATACGAAACTGAAAAAGATGCGCCAACACTTCCGTTGTTTTGTTATACGGCGGCCGGATGGCTTGATGAAAAAATTTATGTTCCGGCAGTAAGGATTGAACAGGATATCAGGCAGGAAGCTGAAGGATATGTTGAAGAACTCATTGAGACCGGAACAAAAAAACTGTTAGCGTCTTATCCGCATAATCGCCTGGTAAAACATTTAATGGAGAATTGCTGCATGACCTACACCTGTCCGGCGGCAAGAAATCTTGCTATTGGCAGATGGGAATGCCCCGTGCCAGTTTCTCCTGCATGTAATGCAAATTGTATCGGCTGTATTTCTTTTCAGCCGGAAGAAGAAACCATTATCAGTACCCAGGACAGGTTAACTTTTAAACCAACTGCCGAAGAGATTGTTGAATTCACCGTTCCACATCTGGAGTCTGCTCCTTTTCCAATCATCAGTTACGGGCAGGGCTGCGAAGGGGAACCTTTGCTTATGTGGGAAACCATCCGTGAATCAATCATTCAAATAAGAAAGCATACACAGAAGGGCAGCATCAATATCAACAGCAATGGCAGTATGCCTAAAGCGGTTAAAGCCTTGTGCGAAGCAGGGTTGAACAGTATCAGGGTTAGCACCAATTCGGCACGTAAAAATATTTACACTTCTTATTACTTACCGAATAATTATCAGTTTGAAGATTTATTTGAGAGTTTAAAAGTGATGCGGAGTTTCGGTGGCTGGACAAGCATCAACTATTTTGTCTTCCCGGGGATGACGGATAGTATTGAAGAATATGAAGCATTGAGAAAGCTGATCAGGGAAACGGATCTCTGTATGATACAGTGGCGCAATTTTAATATTGATCCCGATTGGTACCTGGGAAAGATCGGTGTTATTGATACAGGAGAATGTATGGGTGTAAAACAAATGATGGAGCTGATCCGGGAAGAATTCCCCAATTTAAAGTTTGGATATTTTAATCCATCAATAGAAAGAATAAAGGGAAATTTTGAAATTGATTTTGCACATTGATTTTTGGCCACGAATTACACTAATTAACACTAATAACTCAAAAACAGTTTCAAATAAATAGTATAATCATCCGTGGTTTGCCAGTTCATTGTCTTTTTTGATCTGAATATGTATTCTCCCTCTTCGGAGCCCGCAAAACAAAAAGAACAATCTTCCTTGCTGGGTTTTGTGCAGTTTAATACTTCCATGCTCACAAAGATCTCATTTTCTTTAAACGTAAGATCGTAAGCACTCAGGTCAAATTCCGGTATCTCATCTTCCATTGTAAGACTTGCCACAGCAACAGTAATAGAGTCGGTAAGCAGTTCTTCACCGGGGTAATCATCAACAACACGCCTGATGTGTAAACGGATCTGGCAGGTATCGCAGCGGTTATTCACTTTAAATTTTAACCTGTCAATCTTATATTCTGAATAAGGCAGTTTAAATATCCTGCCTATTTCGCCACCTGTTTTTCCATAATTCCAGCTTCTGAAATAGCCTGTAATATCCGTAGTTGAGCCCTGCACAGCTTTAGAACTAAAAGACTTGATAACTACTGTTTCCAGTTTTTTTGAATCTTCATCTAATTCAAATTCAGATTTTTTCAGCGCAGCCGAAACCGGTATTTTTAAACTTTGATAACCAACCGATGAGATCATCAACGTGTCGTCCTTTCTAAGCCTGGAAACATAAAGTGAAAAATTTCCTGAATTATCAGTAATACTTCCACCCTTTTGATGCATTACTTCTACAGTAGCATAGGCAGCAGGTGCTGCCGTTTTTTTATACACCACTTTTCCCTTTACCTGGGTTTGAGAAAAGATAACATTGGGTATTGCTAAAAACAAACTGGTGATACACATTGCAAAAAAATATGTGCTGCATCTTCCTTTTTGTGTCATAGTTTACGATTATTAAAACGTATCATGCTTTTTTGAGATGCAATATTAACAAAAAATGAGCTGAATAAAAATTAGACAACTAGAAAAAATGATAAGCGGTAATATATAATTATTAGTACAAACTGACCACGTTAAAACATAAGCTGCTGTTTTATTTTCCTGCTGCTTTAGGATAATCGAACACCAGCTGGCAAAAAGTTTTAACACCCACAAATAACCGGCTGTCATCAATCATAAAATCGGGCGTATGATGCGGGGGAGCATTCTTTGCATCATTGCCGCGGGGCATACCACCAAAATAAAAAAAGAAAGCAGGAGCTTTGGTTCCAAAATAGCTGAAATCCTCAGCACCGGTAACCCATTCCATTGGCCGTACATTATTTTTACCGGCAGCTTTTTGCAGGCTGGGTAACATGCTTTCAACAAGTTCAGGTGTATTGTAGGTAACCAATGTTTTTTCATAAAAGGTTACTTCGGCTGTTGCCTCAGATGCTTCTGCAATTTTAGCTGCAGTTAATTTCATCCGTTCCTGTACATCAATACGCATTTTACTGTCGAGTGTTCTTAAAGTTCCTTCCATATAAGCTTCCTCCGGAATAATATTAAACCGTACACCGCTTTTTATTATGCCAACAGAAATAACTACCGGTGCTTTTGTCAATTCCATTTGCCGGCTTACAATATGCTGTATGCCTTCAATTATTTGTGCAGATACTGCAATCGGGTCTACCCCAAGCCAGGGCTGCGACCCATGCGACGATTTGCCTTTTACCTTAATGGTAAACAGGTCTGCCGATGCCATAAAAGAGCCCGCCTTATATTGTATATCTCCGGCTGGTATCCAGGACTCGATGTGCATACCAAAAATCACATCTACTTTTGGGTTATCCATCACGCCTTCTTTAACCATTAATCCTGCTCCTCCTTCTTCGCCTGCCGGCGGCCCTTCTTCTGCTGGTTGAAAAATAAATTTTACAGTACCTGAAATATCTTTTCTCATAGACGAAAGAACCTGAGCTGTACCAATCAGCATAGCAACATGTGCATCATGTCCGCAGGCATGCATTAAGGGAACCTTTACACCGGCATATAAACTGCTGTCAACTGAAGCGAATGGAATATTTACCCTTTCTTTTACCGGTAATGCATCCATATCAGCTCTTAAAGCTATAACAGGCCCCGGTTTACCACCTTTTAAAATGGCAACCACCCCCGTTTTGGCTACCCCTGTTTGTATTTCCAATCCAAGACCCTTCAATTGTTCAACAATATAAGCAGCTGTTTTAAACTCCCTGTTGCCAAGTTCCGGGTTTTGATGCAGGTGTCTTCTCCATTCCTCTAATTTGCTTTGTATGGCAACTGCTTTAGCAGCAACAGCGCCATTAAAATCCTGTGCATTAACATTTTGCGTAAATAAAAGGAACGTGATACAGATACCCCATCTTAATTTTTTCATTTATGTCTTTTTATTTTTTATACAAATTACAGATAAAAAAATTGTTGATAATAATACGCTAAGTAATAATTTATTTTACAGTTTTTTGTTTGTATTATTGCGTACTCAAAAAAAGAAGTAATTTTTTGGGAATCAAAACTGTTATCTTTAGTTGAATATAATTTGCTTATGATTACAACTTTTACACTTTCTCTTCATGGTAAATTCATATCTCTAAAAAATCATTGCTAATTTTTTAACTCAGAATAATTCTGAACTCGATATATTTTTTATGAACTGCAAACCAAAAACAACTCTTATTATGAGAAAATTTCTCCTTTTTCTTATTCCATTGTTATTCAGTGTATGCATGGTAAATGCACAATTTGCCAATGCAGATGATAATGCAGCACTTCAGTTGGTCAGCGCAAGCAAAGCCAGTCTGGGTTTAACTGCCGGCGATATGAATAATGTAATGGTTTCAAGTACCTACTATGATAATGCTACCGGCATTAGAATGGTGTATCTGCAACAGACGCACAAAGGCATCCCGGTTTATAACCAATTGTTGGTGCTGGCTTTCAAAAATAATAAGCTGGTTTCCAATGCAGGTAGTTTTAACCATAGCATGGAAAAATCAGCAAATGTCATGTCTGGCATGCCATCTGTTTCTGCTGAATCTGCAGTTCAGTCTGCCTTATCAGACAGAAGTTTAAGACCGACTCAAATGGCAATTGCTTTAAACAGAAAAGATAATGGCCGTTATATTGAATTCAGCAATATGGGGGTTTCTCATGAAAATATTACGGCTCAGTTAATATGGTCTCCTGTAGAGAAGAGCAATACATATCATTTAGCATGGCAGGTATATATAATTCCAAAAGCAACTTCTGATTACTGGATGGTGAGAGTGGATGCTGTTGATAACAGGATTTTGGGGATGGATAATTATACTGCTTATGATAACTGGGGGCATCCGGAAGAAAATAAGAATATTAAATATCCTGCTTTTCTTTTTGCTAATTCTCCCGAAAATGTAAAAGAGAATAACAGTTTTTTAAATTTCGATAAAATTAATACAGATCCCAATACAATAACAACTGCAACATATCGTGTTGTTCCTTATCCTGCAGAAAGTCCGATACATCCGGGTGGTGCACACGCATTGCGTACCGACCCCTGGCTGGCTGCTCCGGGAAATGCAACAACATTAAAATGGAACACCGGCGCTGCGGCAACTGATTATGATTACAGTCGTGGTAATAATGTTTGGTCTTATGAAGACAGGGGAAATGCCAATGCAGGAAGTGTTGCCAGGTCTGCCGCATCTTCAACTGCCTTACCTAATCTTACTTTTGATTTTACGCCTGATTACAATGCGGATCCAACACAAAATTCGCCGGCACCTAACCAGCGTTTTAATATTACCAACCTGTTCTATTGGAATAATATCATACATGACATCATGTATATTTATGGTTTAACAGAAGTAAATGGAAATTTCCAGGATGATAACCAGGGCCGTGGCGGTGCAGGAAATGATCATGTTAATGCTGAAGCACAGGATGGAAGCGGAAGCAATAATGCTAACTTCGCTACACCTGCTGATGGAGGAAGTGGAAGGATGCAGATGTATTTGTGGACAGGCGGCTCACCGCAAAGAGACGGTGATGTAGATAACGGAATCATTGTTCATGAATATGGACATGGCATCAGTAATCGTTTAACAGGTGGCCCGGCGGCTTCTGGTTGTTTGGGCAACGCTGAGCAAATGGGAGAAGGCTGGAGTGATTATTATGCTTTAATGTTAACACAGGACTGGAGTACTGCTACTCTTAATACCGGTTTTAACTCACCAAGGGGAATAGGAACTTATGCATTGTTTCAGCCGATTACCGGTGTAGGTATCCGTTCTCAGAGATACTGCACAGATTTTTCTATTAATAACAAAGTGTATTTAGCTTCTTTGCCTACTTCACCACATAACAGGGGTGAAATATGGTGTGCTACTCTTTGGGACATGACATGGAATATTATCAACCAGAATGGTACCATCAATCCTAACTTATATAACCTTGCAGGTGGTGGTGGTAATGCAATTGCCCTGCGACTGGTAACAGAAGGGTTAAGGCTACAGCAATGTAGTCCTGGTTTTATCAGTGGCAGAAATGCCATTTTGCAGGCAGATCAGATACTTTATGGTGGTACATACAATTGTGCCATCTGGGAAGCATTCAGAAGAAGGGGTATGGGCGCTTTTGCATCTGAAGGTTTAACAACCAGTGTAACAGATCAGATTCCTGACTTTACGCCTCCAATTACTTTAGCTGCAATTGTAAGTGCTCCTACTATTCCTGAAGGACAAAACCTGGTTTATACGAATTCGGTTGCCACCTGTTCGCCTTTATCAGGCTATACTTTGAGAGATACTTTACCGGCTAACGTTACTTATGTTAGCGGAGGTACTTATGATGCGCCAAACCGTATTGTAAGTTTTGCAGTAAACCAGGCAGCAGGAACAACTAACTATCCGTTTACTGTAAACGTGAACCCGGGTAGTTATTTCCCGCCTATATCATTAATAAATGAGCAGGTTACAGGTGGTACAATACCAGCTTTATGGGCAACATCTGCATCGCCGGGTACGGTTTGGACCGTGGTATCTGCACAAAGCCATAGTGCACCCAATGCATTTTTTGTTACAAATCTTGCAACTGCAGGAGATCAGAGACTGGAAACAACCAACCCAATAGCATTACCTGCCAACTCTTATCCGAAATTAAGTTTCTGGAGTTCATATAATACTGAGGACGGATGGGATGGAGGTGTTGTAGAGATCAGTACGAATGGAGGTACTACCTGGACAGACCTTGGACCCAATATGACTTCAGGTGGATATAATGGAGCGCTGGGCGCTGCACCTACCAATGCACTTTCAGGCAGGCCGGCTTTTACTGGTCTTAGTGCCGGGTTTGTAAATACAATAATTAATTTATCTGCTTATGCAGGCCAGTCTGTTAAACTTCGTTTCCGTTTTGGTTCTGACGATAATACAACTGCACCAACTTCACCGGCAGGCTGGTGGGTTGATGATATCACTTTAGATGCAATTGCTGCCGTAAATATGCGCTCAAGTTTATTTAACGGATCAAATAACAGGGTGTTCTTTAAAGACCTGGTAACAGAAATTACCCCGGTAATTGCCTGTTCACCTACCATTACACTACAACCTGTTGATGCTTCAACCTGTGATAATACAAGTGTTACATTTACCTGTACAGGAACGGCAACAGGAGGTGTTACTTATCAATGGCAGTTAAGCACTGCAGGTGCAGGCGGGCCATGGAATGATCTTGCCAATGGTGCGCCATATTCGGGAGTTACTACCTCAACACTTACAGTTAACCCCGCAGTCGTTGCCATGAATGGCTATCAGTTCCGTTGTGTGATTACAGGTACATGTGCGCCTACCAATACAAGTGATGCAGCGGTGCTTACTGTTGCTGCTGCTTCAGTTGGAGGTACAGTTACCCCTGCAAACTCACAGGTTTGCGGAACTACCAACAGCGGTACCCTCACTTTATCAGGACATATAGGTTCTGTTCTACGGTGGGAATCTGCTACTGTATTAGCAGGACCTTATACTGCTATAACCAATACCAGTACAACTTTAAATTATACAAACCTTACACAAACAACATATTTCCGTGCAGTAGTACAGTTTGCAGGTTGTGCACCAGTTAACTCTTCAACAGCTACAGTAACTTTCAATGCAGCTTTGGCACTTGTAATTGTTGCTGATCCGGGAACTACAGTATGTGCAGGTGATCCAACAAGGTTAACTGTAATGGAAGGAAACTTAATAAATGCAAATCCAGCATCGCCTACTGCAGGTGGAAACGGGCAGGCATTGGTTACATTTAATATTCGTAATAACAATGCGTTCCCGGTTACATTTACAGGCATTTCAAGTAGGTGTTTAACTACTGGTGCGATGAATGCAAGAATCTTCTACAAAGTGACAGCAATTGCTGGTGCTCCTGGTGCAATCAGTGTTGCAAATGGCTGGAATGAATTTGGAAACGGGGCCAGTAATTCAACTGCAGGTGCTGTTCACCAGGTTCTATCCGGATTAACGCTTGTTATCCCGGCTGGTACTACTTATGGTATCGCTCTTGAAGGTAGAACAGCAGCAGGTGGTGCCAATATTGCTTATACGAATGGCGTTGGATCTGTTACTTATACTGATCAGAATTGTTCCATTATTACCGGTACCAATGTTGGTTATGGTGGTCTGCCTGCTCCTGCAGCTCCAACATTTACGCCAAGGAATTTTAATGGTACCGTAAACTTAACAGGCGGTTCATTAAGCCCGGTTACAACAGGTACTTTCTTGTGGAGCCCTGCAGCCGGGTTGAGTTCTACAACAACTAATCCTGTTGCTGCTTCTCCAATGGCGACTACTACCTACACGGTATTGGCTGATGACGGTGCAGGTTGTGTAAGGCAGGCAAGTATTTTGATCACTGTTAATGATCGCCCTGCTGTAACATCCCAACCTGCTAATACTACGATTTGTACAGGTTCTTTAGCAACTTTCGCAGTTGGTGCAACGGGTACCGGCATTACATATCAATGGCAGGAGAGCACCAATGGAGGTGTTTCTTATACAAATCTTGCAAATACAAATCCTTATTCAGGTGTCAATACGGCTACTTTAACTGTTGATCCGGTTACAGTTGTCATGAATAATAACTGGTACCGATGTGTGATCAGTGGTGTATGTACGCCTCCGGCTAATTCTGCAGGAGCCATATTAACAGTTAATGCCTTACCAACTGTATCGGTAACACCAACAGATGGTTGTGGAGGGGTTCCGGGTATCAATGGTTTATTGTTAACAGCAAGCGGTGCAAGCAGCTATACCTGGTCACCTTTAGCTGGTTTATTTACCAATGCCATTGCTACTACTGCATATACCGGTGGTAATACACCTGCAGTTTATGCTGCCCCAAGTACTTTTACTGCATATACCGTAACAGGAACAAATGCAGCTACGGGTTGCAGTAATACAGCAACAGCATTAATTAACTACACACCTCCGGCTCCAACGGTAACTCCTTCCTCAGTTGCAATGTGCCTTGGAGATCCTGCTGTACGTCTGGTAAGTGCATCAGCAGTACCTGCAAATTGTGTTGTTTCATCAGGAGCAATAAACATTGCTGTTCCTGACAATACGGAGAATGGAGTACAATCAGTATTAACTGTTTCATGTGTACCTGCGGGCGCAATTGTAACTGGCATATCGGTTAACTTAAACATGTCGCATACCTATCCGGGTGATATGATCTTTAACCTCAGAGCTCCTAATGGACAGATTTTAAATCTGTATAAATATGCAGGCGGGTCGTTTACCGGTCCTGTTTCAGGAGTTCCTACATGGGGATGGTATAATGCTTCTGTGAGTTCAAACGGTACTGCAGCTTTCAATTCAGTAACAGCAGCTCCGTTTATTTATGGTTCTTCACCAGTTTGGAGGCCTGATGTGCTGAATGCACCTGTAGCCGGCGTTACAGTTCAAAACCCGATAGGTTTTGTTTCTGCAGCTCCAGGTTTCAGTGCTTTATTTTCAGTACCTAACGGAAGCTGGACATTGGCGATGGCAGATGGAGGACCTGGTGATACCGGATCTTTATCAGGCTGGTCAATTACCATTAACTACCTGGTAGGTGTACCTTCAACAGCGGCTACCTGGTCACCTGTTGCCGGATTATTTACCGATCCTGCAGCATTGAATGCTTATACCGGAACACCAACAGATACAGTATATGCCATGCCAACACCTTCAGGTGTGTATCCTTATACTGCAACCGTACAGAGTGTAAGTTTACCGCCGGCTGAAATAGCGACTACATTTGCTAATAATAATGCGTTTGCATTGGTTACTTCTAATTTTACAAATAACAATGCATTCCCGGTAACGATTACCGGTATTGAAAGTGTGGCTTCAGCAAGTGGTGGATCTACAGCGAGGTTGTACTATAAAACATCAGCGATTAACGGTGCACCGGGTGCAATATCTGCAGCTAATGGTTGGGTATTGGCAGGAACCGGTACCTATACCGCAGTAGCAAATACAACTACTACTACTCCACAACCAATGTTAAGTGGGTTGAGTGTCGCAATACCTCCGGGGGCTACTTACGGAATAGCATTCGAATCTCAATTAACCGGTGGTGCTGGTAACCTGAGATACAGCACCGTTGCTGCAGGTACTTATATTAATTCAGCCAGCGGATGTGATCTGACTTCCGGAACAAATGTAAGTTTCGCAGGAGACCTTGCACCAATAGCACCAACCTTTACACCAAGGGCATTCATCGGTAAAGTACTATTCAGCGGCAGCAACGCTGCTCCTTGTACATCGCCTGCCAGAACGGTCGTTGTAACTGTTAACCAGCCAACTTCTGTAACAGCGCAGCCAGTTAACCGGACAATTTGTACCGATAAACTAACAACATTCGTAGTTACTGCAGGTGGTACAGGGCCGTTTAGTTATCAGTGGCAGGTAAGTACTAATAATGGTACTACATATAATCCGGTTACAAACGGGGGTGTTTATAGTGGTGCAACTACGGCAACATTAACCATAACCCAACCGCCCGTTACTATGAGTGGCTATTTCTACCGATGCGTAATTACCGGTGCTGCACCATGTGTATCAGCAACATCTGCACAGCGCACATTAACTGTGAATCCATTACCAACTGTAATAATAACTGCTGCTCCTTACACCAAACTGTTCCCGGGACTGGTAACAACCATCTCTTCAACAGTAACTCCAAACGGAGCAGCTCCCGGCGGATATACCTGGTTAAGAAATGGAGCTCCTGTAGTGGGTGCCAACAGTGGTACTTTAAGTGTTGATGTGGACCGATTAGGTGATTACAGGTTGACAGTTACAGATGTGAATGGTTGTACAAGTACTTCCAATATGGTATCTATTACAGATTCCATAACTGGTAAATGCTACATCTATCCTAATCCAAATACTGGTCAGTTCCAGGTTAGATATTACAGCGCAGCAAATAATGTGTTGCCAAGAACATTGACAGTTTATGATGGCAAGGGCGACAGGGTATTAACTCAGATGTACACTATCGGCAGGCCGTATGACAGAATGGATGTTGACATGCGCAAATTTGGAAAAGGTTTGTATTGGGTTGAAATCGGGGATGTTAACGGTAACCGTTTAACCATGTGCAGAGTGGTGATACAATAATCGATTTAATAATAATAGCAAAGTCCTCCGTAGCGGAGGACTTTTTTTTAGTTCAAATAAAATCACCACTGTTATGCAGTGGTGATTTTATTATTTTAAACAGCTGTTATTTATACTCTCCAAATACTTTTCTCAATTCATCTGCAATTTCACCGAGGGTGCAATAATTTTCAACGGCCTCCAACACAACAGGCATCAGGTTTTCAGCACTAATGGCTGCTTCATGAAGTGATTTAAGTGAAGCAGTGACTTTATTATTGTCTCTTTTTGATCTGAGTGCTTTCAGTTTTTCAACCTGAACAGTCTGTACATGTTCATCTACTTTAAAAACAGGTATTGAAGTTGTTTCATCGGCCTGGAATTTATTTACACCTACAATTATTTTTTCACCGCTTTCTACCTGCCGTTGATATTCATAAGCGCTCTTTGCAATTTCATCCTGTATAAATCCCTGCTCAATGGCTTCCACACTGCCACCCATGGCATCAATCTTTGCAATTAACTGCCAGGCAGCGGCTTCCACTTCATCGGTTAATGCTTCAATAAAATAACTTCCTGCTAATGGGTCAACCGTATCGGGTGCGCCGCTTTCAAAAGCAATAATCTGTTGGGTACGTAAAGCAATAGCCGCAGCTTCTTCGGTTGGTAAACTCAGGGCTTCATCAAAGCCATTGGTATGTAAGGATTGTGTACCACCCAAAACTGCTGCTAACGTTTGTACGGTAACCCGGCTGATATTATTATAAGGTTGCTGTGCAGTTAATGTACTGCCGCCGGTTTGTGTATGAAAACGGAGCATCATCGCTTTAGGGTCAGTGGCTCCAAGCTCTTTCATAATGTTTGCCCACATACGCCTAGCTGCCCTGAACTTGGCCACTTCTTCAAACAGGTTATTATGTGCATTGAAGAAAAAGGAGAGGCGTTTGCCAAAAATATTAATGTCTAAATCTTTTTGCAATGCAGCCTGAACATAGGCTTTGCCATTGCTTAATGTAAATGCAATTTCCTGTACAGCGGTGCTGCCTGCTTCACGGATATGGTAACCCGAAATAGAAATGGTATTCCATTTTGGAACTTCCTTTGCACACCATTCAAAAATATCTGTGATGATACGCATAGATGCTTTTGGAGGATAGATATACGTTCCTCTTGCAGCATATTCTTTTAAAATATCGTTTTGAATGGTACCGGAAATTTTCTTCAGATCGGCGCCTTGCTTTTTTGCAAGAGCGATATAAAATGCCAGTAAAATAAATCCACTTGCATTAATGGTCATGGAACTGGTCACCTCATCAAGCTTAATTCCTTGGAATAATATTTCCATGTCCTCAAGACTGTCAATAGCTACACCAACCTTTCCAACTTCCCCATCAGCAAGCGCATGATCACTGTCATAACCGATTTGTGTCGGCAGATCAAAAGCCACACTTAAACCATTTACACCCTGGCTTAATAAATAATGATAACGCTGGTTACTTTCTTCGGCAGTGGAAAAGCCGGCGTATTGCCGCATGGTCCAAAGCCTGCCGCGGTACATATTGGATTGTACGCCACGTGTAAAAGGAAACTCAGCAGGAGATTCTTTCCGGTTTACCAGCTGATCGTACAATTCCTTTATTTCGATGCCTGAATCTGTAAATATTTTTTTTTCTGTAGCCATAATATTATAGTATCCGCTTTGCTTCAAACTGCAGCGCATTCAATACAGTGGTGCTTAGTTCCGAATCGGTACTGGCCACATATTCCAAAATGCGTTTGCTCAGTTCAATACCATTGGCATCAGAGGGGAGTGTAGCAGCAAGCTGATTAATGATAAAAGAATTCTGATCCTTTAAATTACCGATGGCTTTCCACATTTTTGGATCAATATAAATTTGCTGTGTAACATTATACTCATATTCCGACCGTAATGCATCCAGCAGTGAAAGCTGCAGATCAACAACCGTCATGCCGGCAGCAGGTGTACGTGAGATCAGGTTTTTTAAAGAAGCCCTTTCGGCATATAAGGTAAAACGTTCCAGTGCCTGCAATTTTAATTTTATGACTTCGTTATTGATACCAAGCCTTTCCTGTATTTCATCTTTCATGCCTTTAAACTCGGCTAACAGCCAGGCAATAGCGATAAAAAACATGAAGATGGCTCCGAGGATAATATTTTGTACCATAGCGGCGGAAAGATCCATAGTTAATTATTTTACGGCAAATTTAAGGAATGGAACGCTGATTACATGGATTGCACTGATTAACGCAGATTTATTTAACTGGCAGATATAAGAAAACCGCTGGCCGTATAAGGAGAGCAGCATCTGCGAAATCTGCGGAATCGGTGTAATCAGCGATTTATCATTTTGCCGCAATTCGTAAAAGCAAATTATATTATTTATTTAATTTTGTACAAAAGTTACAAATATGGAAACAACCACAGCAGCACCGGTAACATTAACAGCATCAGCCAGGGAAGAAATTAACCGCCTGATGAACGAAGAAGGATTTAATACAGAACATTTTTTACGCATTGGCGTAAAGGGTGGGGGATGCAGTGGCATGACCTATGTTTTAGGTTTTGATATAAAAACAGAAAAAGACGAAAGCTTTGAAATAGATGGCTTATCCGTCATCATGGAGAAATCGCATGGCATTTACCTGATGGGCATGGAGGTGGATTGGCAGGGGGGGTTGAATTCAAGAGGGTTTACTTTTAATAATCCTAATGCCAGTAAAACCTGCGGTTGCGGGACGAGTTTTGCAGTTTAAAATTATAAAATATGCTATATAAAAACAGCCACGTTTTATGTGGCTGTTTTTATATAATTAAGTTTGTAATTTATTTCTTCTTCACATCAGATGTATCAGCAGCACCCAGCGGTTTGTTTTTTGCAAAGTCAACCAATATAGGCGCCCCAACAAAAATAGAAGAGTAGGTTCCCGTTACCACACCAATTAACATGGCAAATGCAAAACCACGTGTTACTTCTCCACCAAAGATGAATAAGATCAACAGGGTTAAGAACACCGTAAGTGATGTCATGATAGTACGGCTTAAAGTATCATTAACTGCACGGTTGATGATGATGGTTTTCGTTGAACCTTTCATATCCCTGCTGTATTCACGGATACGGTCAAATACAATTACCGTATCATTCATGGAGAAACCGATTACCGTTAACACGGCAGCAATAAAGTGCTGGTCAATTTCAAGAGGGAATGGTACGATATCTTTAAAGAATGAAAATACGGCTAAGGTTACAAATACATCATGCAATAAGGTGAAGATCGTTCCAACAGAATATCTCCAGTCGCGGAAGCGGATAAAGATATAAAGGAAGATAATCAGCATGGCAAAAACGGTTGCCTTTACAGCACCTCGTTTCAGGTCATCAGAGATACTTGGCTGTACGGCTGAATATGCCTGGATATTATTTTTATTGAATTGTTCAGCTGTTGTACCGGCAGGTAACACTTTTTTCAGCCCCTCGTATAAACGGGCCTTAACTGCACTGTCGGCATTATCAACTCCTTTAAGATAAGCGGTGGTAATATTCAGGTGCCTGTTGTCGCCTACGGTTTTAATAGTAACATTATCTCCATCCAGCGCAGTTTTCAGGTCATCACGTATTTCATCATTTTTAACCTGCTTGTCAAATTGCACTGTATAACTGCGGCCTCCTTTAAATTCAACTCCCAGATGAAAACCATGAAAGAAGGAAGCAACACCTGCCAGGAATACGATAGCAGAAATAACATAAGCATATTTCCTGAACTCAATAAACTTGAAACTGGCGTGTTTAAAGATCCTTTTAGATAAACCGGTAAAATAATTAAAGTGCCTGTTCTTATTGGTCCAGAAATCTGTAATTAACCTTGACACTAAAATTCCGCAGAATAAAGAAAGCAGTAAACCGATTATTTGTGTAGTGGCAAAACCTAATACAGGGCCAAGACCAAAATAAGCTAAGATAATAGCGGTAAGTAAAGACGTTACGTGGGCATCAATTACAGGAGCAAGTGATCGTTTATAACCATCACTTACAGCAAGCTGGTATGATTTACCCTTGACCAGTTCCTCTTTTATCCTTTCAAATATAATAACGTTCGTATCCACGGCCATACCAATCGTTAACACCAGTCCGGCAATACCTGCAGCTGTTAAAGTAAAGCCCATGGCGGTTAATACACCAATGGTAAACAGCAGGTTTAATATTAAAGCGATGTTGGCTACCCAACCACCGGTATTATAATAAACCAGCATTAAAATAAATATTACCAGGAATGAAATGCCAAAAGCCATGGCACCGCCTCTGACAGATTCTTTACCCAATGTAGGTCCTACAACCTGTTGGGCAACAATTTTTGCCGGGGCATCCAGCTTACCGGATTTTAATATGTTGGCAAGATCCTGTGCTTCAAGTACCGTAAAGTTTCCGGCTATTTCAGAACTACCTCCTTCTATTGGTCCATTTACATTTGGTGCAGAATAAACGATTTCATCCAGAGCAATGGCAATAGGGCGGTTAACGTTTTTAGCAGTCATTCTTGCCCAGGTTTTAGAGCCAACACTGGTCATTTCCATTTTAATGGCTGGCCTTCCTCTTTCATCAAAATCCTGCCTGGCTTCTTTTACACCTTCACCCTCAAGTGGTGCTTTATCAGTACCGGGTTGGGTTTTTACGGCATATAAGGGGTAATATTTTTGTGTGCTTTTCTCAATTTTTTCCTCTACACCAAATAAGAATTTGCAATCGGCAGGAATAACATTTTTAACAACCTCGTTATTCATGTATGCAAAGAAAACGGCAGTGTCCTGTACAGCAACCCGCCCTATACTTGAAGGAAAGAATTGCTGACCTGTAGTCGGGTCTGTTTGCGGATTTTGCGGATTAATTATCCTGAAAAACGGATTTACATTTTCAAGCAATTTGGCAGAATCTATTTTTCCGCTGCTGTCGATACCATTTAAATAGTTTTGTAAATTATCATCGGCAAGTTTTAAAGAATTGGCTAATTCATCAATCCGGTAAACCTCCCAAAACTGTAAATGAGCAGACGCCTGTAATAATTTACGAACCCTGTCAATATCAGTAACACCGGCAAGTTCTACGTTAATAATGCCTTTGTTTTCATCAAAATTGATATTGGGTTGGGCTACACCGAATTTATCGATACGCCTTACCAGTATTTTATAAGTTTCTTTAATAGCACCGGCAGCGGTAGCTCTTAATTTAGATATAACAGTAGCATCATTATCATTGATCTTTACCTCTTTTTCAGCTCCGGCAAAAAGCGAAGCCAGCTTGCCCGGGCCGTTTTGTTTGGTATAAGAATCGGTAAAAAGTGTTATGAAATCATCGTCGCTGGTATTTTTTTGAATGGTTGCAGTACTTAAGGCATTCAGTAAAAGCGGATCTTTAGCATTGTTACTTAAAGATTTTAATAAATCAGTAAGACTTACATCCATGGTTACACTAATACCACCCTGCAGGTCCAGGCCGAGGTTTAATTCGTTGGCTTTACATTGTTTGTAGGTTGTTCCAAAAATCGGGTAGATCTTTTGATCGCCGGTACTGTCAAGAATACGCTTTTTTCTGTATTCTACAGCATCAGCTTTTTCATCGCCTTTTAAATCGGGCTGTGTGGTTCGTACTATTTTTTCTGCTTTTGCCGTTACGGAATTCTCATAATTACGCACTACCCAGGTATAAGATAATTCCCATAGTGAAATAACAGTAAGTGCAATCGTAAAAAACCAAACTAAACCTTTTAGTTTCATAATAATAAACGTTTTTAGTAGCTTCTTTGTTGAATTTTAGAAGTGTGCAAAGATAGGGGAAAAACCGCTTTAGTTTTTAGGATGATTAATTTTAGAATTTTATTCATTTTGCATTGAAAATCAGTCATATGTTTTGCAGGCACCATACATTATTAAAAATAGTTGCAGGAATTGCTGTTTTCTTTTCCTGCAGTACAACAAAACAAACTAAGATTATGGGAAGGGATATTACTTTAACCGGAACCGTGCCTGTTGATACAACCAGGACAGACCAGTTTTTAGTTTCATTACTGGAAAAATACCCCCAATACTTTGACAGTATAATAAAGCAACAGAAAGATCTGAATGTTCAAATTATTTATTCGCAGATAAACCGTGGAGCAAATGGCATACCTGGTCTCCAGCATTATTACTATAATGTTAATCCTGCCAGGTATTTTTATCCTGCTTCCACCGTTAAATTGCCGGTAGTATTACTGGCTTTGCAAAAGTTAAATGAGTTAAAGGGAAAAGGGATCAATATGAATACAACTATGTTGACAGAAGCTGCCTATAGCGGACAAACAGCAGTTTTCAATGATCCGGCAAGTTCTGACGGTTCTCCATCCATTGCACAGTATATAAAAAAAATACTGATGGTTAGTGATAATGATGCCTTTAACCGCTTATATGAATTTTTGGGACAGGATTACATAAATAAGGAATTGAACCGGAAAGGATATAAAGATGTACGGATACTGCACCGGCTGGATATATTTTTAACCGAAGAAGAAAACAGGCACACGAATCCCGTTAAATTTATTGATGGGGCTGGCAAATTACTTTATTCGCAGGATGAACAAATAAATTCCAAGACTTATTTACCAAGAAAAGATATACTAGGAAAGGCTTTTTATAAAGGAGGGGAACTTATCAATGGCCCGATGGATTTTTCCAAAAAGAACCGCATAAGCCTGGAAGACCTCCATAATATTCTCATAAGTATTGTATTTCCTGAAAAAGTAAAGTCAAGCCAGCGTTTCGGGATTACTGAGGAAGACAGAAATTTTGTATTGAAATATATGAGCCAGTATCCTTCAGAAAGTATTTATCCTCCGTATTCCGCAGATACAAGTAGTTACTGGCCGGCATATTGTAAGTTTTTACTCCTTGGAGCAGCTAAAGAAAAACCGCCAGAGCATATACGGGTCTTTAATAAATCAGGAGACGCCTACGGCCATTTGATTGACATGGCTTATGTTGCTGACTATAAAAATAAAATTGAATTTTTTGTTTCGGCGCTTATCTATTGCAACAGCGATGGGATCTTAAATGATGATAAATATGATTATGCAACCGTTGGCCTTCCATTTATGAAGAACCTGGGAAAGGTCATCTATGATTATGAATTGAAAAGAAATTATAAAACAAAACCCGATTTATCTGCTTTAACATTCAAATACGACACTGTTTTATCAAAGGGCAGGCCGCAATAAGATTGTTACCCCCATATTTTAATAAATTATTCACTTGGCTTTATAGTACACGTTAAATAGTTATTTTTGCCCGCAACTAAAAAATCTATTAATGCAATTATCATCACTTCTGCAGCGCTTTAACGAACCTGAAACTTTAAAAATGGCCAAACTGGGCCGTGAGTTGCGGGCAAAGGGATTCGATATTACTGACCTGAGTTTAGGTGAACCGGATTTTGATACGCCGGATCATATTAAAGAAGCTGCTAAAAAAGCCATTGATGAAAATTACAGTCATTACACACCTGTTGCAGGGTATCCCGAACTGAGGGAAGCGATCTGTACCAAATTGAAAAGAGATAATGGACTTAATTATACACCTGATCAGATAATTGTAAGCACCGGAGCCAAGCAAAGTATTGCAAATACGGTTATGAGCATTGTTGATAAGGGAGATGAAGTGATTATTCCTACGCCATACTGGGTTACTTATTCAGAAATTGTAAGAATGGCTGGCGGTGAAGTGGTATTCGTTAAAACGTCTATTGAAAACGGATATAAGATCACGCCGGAAGAACTTGAAAATGCCATAACAGCAAAAACAAGGTTATTCATGTTTTCATCTCCCTGTAATCCAAGCGGAGCTGTGTATTCAAAAGCAGAGTTAGCAGCTTTGGCGGAAGTGTTTAAAAAACATCCCGATGTATTCATCATGAGTGATGAAATATATGAGTACATAAATTACACCGGTAAAAATGAAAGTATTGCACAGTTTGATGAAATAAAAGACAGGGTTATAATTATTAATGGTTTGAGTAAAGGATATGCCATGACCGGCTGGCGGCTGGGTTATATTGCGGCTCATGCAACTGTTGTAAAAGCATGTGAAAAAATTCAGGGACAGGTTACCAGTGGTACAAATGCAGCAACACAACGTGCCGCCATTACAGCACTTACCGGTGATATGGAACCAACTGCCATGATGGTTACTGAATTTACAAAACGGAGAAAAAGGGTAATGGAATTATTAAAAGATATTCCGGGTATTGCCTGCAGTGAACCCCAGGGAGCGTTTTATGTTTTTCCGGTGGTTAAAGTTTTTTTTGGTAAGTCTGACGGAGAAGAAAAGATTGAAAATGCCGATGATCTTTGTATGTACTTATTAAATAAGGCACATGTTTCAACTGTAACCGGCAGAGCATTTGGAGAGCCTGACTGTATCCGGCTTTCATTTGCCAACAGTATGGAAAATATTGAGAAGGGATTTGCAAAAATTAAAGAGGCACTGGGCAAACTGAAATAGTTGTGCTTATCTAGAGGGCATATTCTTCAACCAGGTAACAAACTCTTTTTAGCATTTTATCCTGGTAGCTGTCTTTTACGATCTTTTTATTCCTGGAAATCTCATATAGTTTTTTACCCTTTCCTTCAAAAAGGTCGTTGTTATCTAAAAGGTCCCTGGAGTTAAAGAAATCAACTTTTCTTTGAGACAGTAAAAATATCTCTATATCATGTTTCATAGTTGTTGTTTCATTTGTTATAGGGGCTGCAAGAACGGGTTTACCTGTGCCTGAACTATAATCAGTGTTTGAGTAAAAAGCCCTGTTTTGGAATTCATCAAGTTGAGTTACTAATCCGATTTTTACCCCGTCCTGCATAATCACCCGGTCGTTGATGATTTTTACAGGTTTAGTTCTGTCACGTTTTACCTGTTCATAATAGTATCTTGTTCTGTCAAGATATTCTTCATAGGTCTTCAACTTCATTTTAAGAGCCGGGCCTCCGTAATATGTTCTTCTGAAATAGCCGACATTTCTCCTGTTCAGTTTTTCCTTGCTGATCAGTTTATAGTCGCTGATAATTTTACCCAATACCAGCGGAAAAGCTTCGTCTTCTAAATAAATAGCCAGGGTATCACCTGTTGGCGGAAAAGTTAATTCGTAATAATAAAAAGGCTTCAGTTCATCTATGGGAGCATTAAATTTAATTACCTCAGCTTTAATTAAAACATCATCATTACTGTTGTACACTTCAATATTGTAGCGCAACGGAGATTCATTAACTGACTTGGCATAAAAAGCTACAGGTTCGTTGTTAATGAAAATTACAGAATCGGAGAGCCTTACATCCTGGGCAAACAAAATAATTGCAGAGAATAAGGATAGTAACGTGGTAAAGATCCTTTTCATAATTAAAGTTTTAGCAGTTACTATAAAATAAACTGCCGTTATTAAACTTACACATAAAAGCCCCACTTTATATCAGTTCTGTGTTTTTTTAACACCGGTTTAAATTAATTGGATAGTACTATTAATCATAAATCTATTCAAATAATTCCAGCTTGTTTTTTGGGCGTCGGCTATCGAGCCATTTAAAACCAATTAATCGTTTTTTGTCGCCAGGGATCTGATGGATAGGGTACATGACACCGTCAACTGCATTGCGAAAAGCAACTTTATTCAGTTCCTTGTTTACAAAATATACATCAATAACATCACTGCTGCTGCGGTTCATACCTATATAAGCACTGTCTTCATCCAGGGTATAATAAATGCTTTCAGCAGGTGATCCCTTGGCTCTTACTGAATCTAATTTTCCATCAGTAAAAAAACCATTAATAGTACGTCCGGCTATCTGGTTATACATGGAGTCGTTGGATTTGTTCACAATCATACCATCGTTAAAAACATAAAGCCGTTTTGGTTTTTGATTTTCTGTGTACATGTACATGGTATCCCCGGTGATCTGCGATTTGTCATTCCACACAACAGGTTCGCCGAATAATTTAAAGGTGGAATCGGAAGTAGAGTAGTGGAGGCTGTCGCTTACAGCTTGTAAAGAATCATTGAAAATGCGTACATGATGAAAAGCCAGGAAATACCTGATGGCCGTGTCCTTATCATTGGCAGTAACAAACGTAGTGGTTTTTAAAGTATCTAATTGAGTCAGTACTTTTCTTTCCAGGCTGTCGTATTTACGCAGACCCGAAAAAAGCGTGTCTCCGGCTATATAGGTACTGTCACCATCCCGGTAAAGTATCATTACGGGTTTACGTGTTGCTAAAAAAGAATTTAATTTGCCGTTTGCAAATATCTGGTTGGCCAGTACTGTAACCTTATTAACACTGTCTACAAGTTTGGCATTTCCTTCCATCTGCATTATTTCAGTTTTCTTGTCATATGCTATTCTGTCTGCTACACCACTGCGGGTACTGTCGCTAAAAGAAGTGCGGTCATAAAAAATGGCTTCCCCGGTTTCTAAATTATAGGTGCCAGATTTGGTATCAATGATCGTCCCATCTTTTCCTACGATATGGGTTTGGGAAATGAATGTGGCAATATTTGTTTTAAGGTTGTACAGTAAACTGTCTGTCCATATATCACGGTCGGGGTCTTTAAGATGAACATCTTTTTTAAAATAAACATCTTTGGTGTCAGCATAATAAACGCCATCTTTACTGGTAAGAACAGTTTTTTCATTGGTAATTCTGCCGCCGTTCTTATAAGTTGCAATTCCTGTTCTTAAATTATATTCCAGCTCATCTGTGTACAGCGTTCCCTTCTTATCAGTGAGTTTTACATTTTTGGTTAAATGCGCAATACGGTCGGCGCCAATATAGCGGAGGTTTTGAGCATAGGTATGAATACTGTCGTTATCATTAATGTGTATCTTTCCGAAAGCTTCTAAGATATTTGTTTTGCGGTTCACAGAAGCGCTGTCGCAATAAAATGTAGTAAGGCCTTCCCTGATTATTGCATTGCCGGCAATGGTTTCAAGCACTGTAAGCGAGTCAATAGTTATGTAACGTAAACTTTTTCCCTGTATGATATGAATGGTACGGATAGTATCCCCGGGATTGCCCGAATTGATTATCTGCTGTGCAGTAACTCCTGAACTGCCGGTAAGTAAAATAAAAATTAAAAGCCTGCTGATGGTAAATTTAAAGCGCAATGGTTCTGTTTTATTTTCAGCCTGTAAATTGGGGTTTTATTTTATAACAGAATGGTAAAATTATTTTTGTTTAAAATAAGGAGCATTAACAGTATCCGGCAATGGTACCAGTAAGCCGGTGTTTTTATTCTTTTTGCCAAATACCGAAATAGAAATATACCTTTTGGGGTTAGTCTTCAGATCATCAATCAGCAAGTTAAGTTTGTTAGCGGTGGCTGTAAGGTTGTTGTAGAGTCTTGTATCATTTAAAAGCAAACCCGCAGTACCAGATGTACTGTTTAGTTTGCCAATGGTCGATTTCAGGTCGCCGATGGTTGTGTTAAGAGTTGTTAAAGTTTTTTCCAGGTCTAATTGCGAAAGATTGGTGGCTGTTTTATCAAGATTGCCAACCAGGTTGGTGATCTTGTCATTATTGCCCGCCAGGTTTCCCGTAAATGAATTCAGGTTGTTTAAAGTGCCGGCCAGTGCACCCGTTTGGGTATTCAGTAAAGTTTGTAAAGATGCGGAAGCTACTATCAGGTTAGCAGTTGTTTTATTAAGATTCTCTAAAGTTGCACTGATATTATTTTTTGCGTTGGGGTCAAGCACACGGTTTACATTCCCTAAAACCGAATCGATTGAAGTAACTGCTTTTGTAACCTGGTAAAGAACAGGATTAACTTTGCTGAGTACATCATTAAATATGCCGGTAGTTTCTATCGTTGCAATTGTATCGTTCTTGGGAAGATATTCAAGAGCGTCTCCCAGTTCAATATCAATACTGATTGTACCTAATAAAGACGGTTTGATGATTGCTACAGAATTCCTTGGAATATTAACATCTCTCGACAGGTTCATGTTAACAAGTATCTGCTTCATATTCTTATCAGTACTGATGCTGTACACACTGCCTACTTTAAGTCCATTGATCATCACTGCATTGGAAGGAGCAAGTCCCTGTACATTGGTGTATTTGGCATAAAGGGTATGGGTTTTCCCAAAAAAGGTTTTCCCTTTTAAAAAATTAAAACCCATGATCATTAACGTGATAGCTATTGCAGTAAGAGCCCCTATTTTTGTTTCGTTTGAAATTTTCATCGTATAAAGCTGACTCTTAAAAAGATTTTTAACTAAAAGTCAAGGGTAATTTAATTATTATTTTTTTAATTCAAATCTTACCAGTGCATTATTTTTCAGATCGGCAGATAATCTTACTTCATAACGCCTTACGCCATCAGTTATTATCATCAGGGCTGTATTAGGCGGAATTGTACCTAAATTATCGGCAATTAATAACAATTCATTGTTTTTCCCGTCTTCCAGGCTGAGGTTAATCGTATATGCTTTGACAGTTAATGATTTTTTTTCAACAACCAATATATCATTAAAGTACATTGAAACGATATCATTATCAATTTCTCCGTCATCATAAATATCAATTTTCAGCGATTTACTTTTTACTTCCAGTATCTGCTCATCAGTTACCGGCCTTTTTTCCGGTGCGGTAGTTTTGTTTTCGGGCTCAGGTTTTTTAGTTATTGCCGGAGTTTGAGTATGATTACCGCTTTCAATCTGCTCTTTATACCGCTTTACGGCTTTTGTAATGGCTAGTGAAAGTTCCTGCTGTCCTTTTTCACTGCTTATGTAAACTTCATCTTCAGGATTATTAATAAAGCCGGTTTCAATTAAAATAGCCGGCATATTGGTTGCCTGCAAAACCCATATCCCTTCCCTGCGCTGGTTTACACCCAATGCTTCCCTGCCGGTTTTTTCAACTTCGTCATTTACCAATGTGGCTAAAAGATCACTTCTAACCTGGTAACGGGTAGCATAAATGTTTGCAATTATCCTGCCTTCGGTACTGTTATAATCAAAACTGCTCTCTAACGAATCTATTCCCTGGGTTTCAATTTCAAAATTTTCATCGCCATCCATTATTGCTTTTAACTTGTCACTTGTTTTATGCGCAGCAAATATCCATACACTGGTGCCACTCCTGGTAAGCGGGTATTTAAAATATTCATAAACCGGTACAGTAACTTTATATGGAGTTCTTTTTTTCTTTCTGCTTTTCCCTTTTCCGGTATAAGTGATTTTATACCTGGTAGCGGTTGTTGTGCCGGTCTGCCGCCTTCCTTTTTTCAGCGGGCCACTGTCGGCGTGGATACATAAAAAAAGATCGCCTTTATGCTCATTGGCAAGTTTTGCTTTTTCTCTTACATGCTGGTAAATATCAGTAGTACGCGTAGGAATAATATTTACATCGGGTAATTGCCTTTTTAGTTCTTCCACTAACTTTAATGAAATGGCAAGGGTTATATCCTTCTCTTTAGTACCCAGGGAATTTTCGTACTGTCCCGAAGCACCAACATCTTTACCGCCATGTCCTGCATCAACAATGATCGTTTTTATTTTTTTAGGAGCCTGGGAGAAGAGGTTGTTCAATATTAACAAATGCGAAGCAGCAAACAGAAATAAAATACGCACTTTGTTTTTCAGCATATATCAGGTTTTAATCGGGTTAGTATTTAATCTATTATTCACAATTTCACCCGGTAAGTATCGGGACTTTATGGCTATTTTTGCCAATCTTAACTATGAACCAACTGAACAAAGGTAAGGCAAAAAATATTTCGGTATTGGCATTGCTGCTGCTGTTATTCACTATAACGCTGTATTGCAGTGGTAATGGTTTTCATGCTGCTGGTTTTCACAGTTATTTAACTTCTGATACGATTCCGGTAAAGACAGCGCCTGTTACTAATCTGTCAAAAACTGATTCATTAAAATCAGTAATCAGGAAAAACGAACCTGATACAGAGCCTGTAAAGAACAGCAACCCGGCAGATACCAATATTGTTATCAAAACAGATACTTTTAGTTTCAAAAAATCCAATGAAGCATTAGAAGCACCGGTTGTTTATCATGCAGATGATTCTATGATCATGCATGTCCCGTCAAAAAAGATAATCTTGTATGGAAAAAAAACACAGGTTAATTATATAGACAATGAACTTACTTCCTCATTGATTGAATATGATCAGCAGACAAACCTGATGAGTGCATATTTAACAAAGGACAGTAATGGAAATGTAATCGCCTATCCACAGTTTAACCAGGGCGATCTTAAAACCAAAAGCGATACAATAAGGTTTAATGCTAAAACCGGGAAAGGGCTTACTATAGGAACTTATACTCAACAGGGAGAAATATATGTTATCGGTCAACGGATAAAGAAAACCGATCCGGATATATTTTATGCACTTAAAGCAAGTTTTACAACCTGTAATTTAGATACTCCCCACTTTGCTTTTGTAAGTAAAAAAATAAAGTTCATCAACCAGAAAATGGCTATTACCGGCCCGGTTCATCCTGAATTTGAATCAGTTCCAATACCTGTTTACCTGCCTTTTGGTATTTATCCATTAAAGCAGGGCAGGCATTCGGGTATATTGGCGCCAACTTTTACTGCCAATGAAACACTTGGTTTATCCCTTGATGGTTTAGGTTATTATAAAGTTTTGAATGATAAATGGGATGTTATTTTCAGAGGTACAATTTATTCGTATGGAGGCTGGACAGCGAATATAAGCCCGACATATTATAACCGTTATCATTACCGCGGAGGTCTTGTTTTAAATCTCCTGCATTTAAAAGACCTGGACAATGCAGGCCAGCGGGGGTTTAATATTCAATGGCGGCATGGTACCGATTCAAAAGCAAGGCCGGGTGTTGATTTTAATGCAAGTGTTAATGCAGGCAGCAGCGGTTATAATTCGGCGGTACCAAATAATCCTCAGCGCAATTTTCAAAATATTCTGCAATCATCTATTACTTATTCAAAAAAATGGGATAAGGCAAATTTAAGTGTAAGTGCCAACCATAACCAAAACACAAATATAAAACAAGTTAACATTAACCTGCCCGATATTGGCTTTAATGTAAACACGTTATATCCTTTCCGCCGTAAAGAAGTGATCGGTCAATATAAATGGTATGAAAATATAGGGCTAGCCTTAAACTCAAATATCAGAAGCCAGTCTTCCTTTTACGACACTACCGGTAATTTCTTTAACGAATTTCTTGATAAATACCAGTGGGGGGCCAGTCATAATGTACCCATTACTTTATCATTGCCGCAGATCGGTAATTTTCAGATTGCACCCAGCATCTCTTACCAGGAGCGTTGGTTCCAGGAAAAGTTTACCCGGAGCTGGGATATTACCAACAAAAAAATTGATACCTCAATTAACAGCGGCTTCTATACAGCAAGGGAAATGAGTTTTGGGCTGGGTATTGCTACCCGTATTTTCGGCATGTTCACATTTAAAAAGAAAAGCAGGGTGCAGGCCATACGGCATGAAATACGACCAACTCTTTCAGCAAGCTACAAGCCCGATATGAACGGCAGGTTTTGGTACAGCACCCAACTTGATACGGCAGGCCGTTTCGGCAGATTTTCGGTACATGAGCGTGGAATATCCGGAGCATTTGGAGAAGGAAAATTCGGGGGGCTGAGTTTTGGTATTGATAACAATCTGCAAATGAAAGTGCGTGACAGAAAAGACAGCAGTGCCGAAGCTATGAAAAAAATTACGTTGATAGATGGTTTCAGCATCACCAGCAGTTATAATTTCCTGGAAGATTCATTTCAATTAAAGCCTTTTAATATCTCCATGCGTACAAATCTTTTTGATAAGATAAGTATTTCAGCAGGAGCAATAGTTGTTCCCTATGCAACAAACAGTGCAGGAGAATTTACAAAAAAACTGATCTGGAGTAAAAAGGCAATAGCACTGGGTACGCTTACAAGTGCCAATATTGCTTTGCAAACGCAATTTAAAGGTGGAGATAAAAAAGAAAAACTACCCATTAATAATTTACAGCAGCAACAACTCAATCCTATATCGGGTATGCCACTGGATGAATACCAGCAGGAAGCTGCTTATATCAGTAATAACCCTGGCGAGTTTGCAAATTTTAATATTCCCTGGAGTATCAGTTTTTCTTATGCCTTTGGCTACAACCGTATCCCCAATGGATTGGGTACGGGCTATAAAGGTTCTCTCAATCAAAGTGTAACATGGAATGGTACTTTAAACCTTACACCCAAATGGCAAATGGGTTTAAATGGATCATATAATATATCACAAAAGGATCTGGGTATGATAAGTATGTACCTCACCCGTGAAATGCATTGCTGGCAGATGGCGATTAATATTTCTCCGGTAGGGAAGTATCGCTCATTTAATATCAGCATAAGCCCCAAATCTTCAATATTGAGAGATCTGAAAATAAACCGTACAAGGTATTTTTATGATCTTTAAGACTTAAATATTTTCCCTGTAAGTTTTCTGCATTACATTAAAAACTTTCTCTTTTAAATCTTTTACATTTATATCTTTTGAAGAAACGGGGGGTAAAAAATGCATTCGTAAACGGGTTGGTAACAGGAAGAATTTTTTATTGATGGGCATTGCCTTTTTTGTGCCAATTATTACACAAGGAATGATATCCCTTTCTGCAGCCATGGCCAGCTTAAAAGCGCCATCATAAAAAGGTTTAAGCAGTTCGCTGCTCCTGTTACGGGTGCCCTCCGGGTAAATACACATGTGCATACCATCGGCTAAAACTTTTTTCATAGTATCGAAACTTTTTCTGCGGCTTTGCTCACTGTTACGGTTTACTAAAACAGATCCTCTTTTATAAAATGAACCAAACAAAGGAATTTTTGCGAAGGAGTCTTTTGCAATTGTTTTGTTTGCTCCCGGAACATAAGGGGCAGATAAAGGGACATCTAAAAAGGCATTATGATTAAAAACAACAACATAGGCTGTATTGTTTTTGAAATTTTTTGTACCCGAAACTTTAACCGGGCAACCAACCAGGAAAAGCCAGACATTCATCCATATTTTTGAAACGGCAATAAAATATCTTTGTCCCCGGGGGTCTTTCATGGTATGGGCCAGCATGGAAGGGAGAAAAACAATAAGGAAAGTTGTCAAAAAACTTATCAATCCCCAAAATGCCCATACCCGTCCAAAAATATTCGTTACTATTTTCATCTTACTCTTTAAATACTCCTATGGTGTTAAAAGTTTCCAGTCAATTGGTGAAATCCCCTGTTTGGTTAAAAGCTCATTGGTCTTTGAAAAATGTTTGCATCCAAAAAAACCTGTGTGTGCAGAAAATGGCGATGGGTGAGCAGCTTTTAAAACAAAATGTTTTGTTTCATCAATTAACGATTGCTTATCCTGTGCAAATTTTCCCCACAACAAAAATACGATCCCTTTTTTTTCATCCGATATTTTCTGAATTACGGAATCGGTAAATTCAGCCCAGCCAAATTTTGCATGACTGAAGGGCTCATTTGCTCTTACCGTTAATGCTGCATTTAATAAAAGTACGCCCTGTTCGGCCCAGCGGGTAAGGTTGCCGTATTGTTCGGGCATAGCTACTCCAATATCAGTTTGTATCTCTTTGAAAATGTTGACCAGCGACGGGGGAGGCTTTATACCATTTTGAACGGAAAAGCTTAAGCCATGTGCCTGGCCCGGCCCATGGTACGGATCCTGCCCAAGTACTACAACTTTTAATTTTGAAAAAGGCGTTTGATTAAATGCATTAAAGATCAGCGGCCCCGGCGGATAAATTATTTTTCCGGCAGCCTTTTCTGTTTTTAAAAAAGTAACTATCTGTTGAAAGTAAGGTTTAGTGAATTCATTTTTTAAAACTTCTTTCCAGCTGACCTCCATTTTTACATCCATGCAGTAAAGTTTTTATAAAAATAAAAAAGAGTCACCATAAAAGCGACTCTTTTTATGATGTGATCCGGGTTGGATCCGAACCAATATAGTATTTGTTCAGTTTGGTACTATAAAGTATGTAACAAAAGGTTTGCATAAAATAAGAAAAGCCTGTACAACAGGCTTTTCATTTGTGATCCGGATTGGATTCGAACCAATGACCCTCCCGATAAAAATCGGGATGCCTGTCCAGCTGAGCTGATCAGTGTTTCAATATATTTTCTGCTCTTCATCTTCTTGATGTAGATTTCTCTTTGCCTGGCTTGCTTTAATTCCGTAAATGCTTCTTTGTATATTAAAAGCCATGGAAT